>Ga0268298_10000016_pt1 | contig 202747 bp, 183 predicted proteins | sample WWTPWeurt_MetaG_FD_194462 | JGI IMG/M metagenome (GOLD analysis project Ga0268298, IMG submission 194462) | Activated sludge microbial communities from WWTP in Nijmegen, Gelderland, Netherland - WWTP Weurt | ecosystem: Engineered > WWTP > Aerobic digester > Activated sludge | place... | reverse complement strand
GGAGATTCGGCACCCTGGGAGGCAATCATCGTGAGTGAGCTGATTCTATCTGCATTCAGTCTTCTGAAGCGGGTGAGGTTCGCGATTTTGTTTTTGGGGAGTGGGGCTTTCGCCCAGCCATTCGATGTGCTCTGGGACCGCTCCGGTCAGGGGCCAGAAAGCGGATATGGAGCACAGGTATTCTCGCTGGGAGACCAGAACAACGACGGCTTCATGGACTGGGGGGTAAGTGCACAAGGGCTTCTTGCTGGCGACCCCAGTGAAGCGATGGGAGAGTTCTTTTACGGCGGTCATCCACCGCAGCAAACCCCTTACCACACATGGACTGCCGATCCCGAGGTGTATTTACGATTCTTGATTGTACGCCCGATGGGTGATCTTAATGGTGACGGATACATCGATTGGAAGGTTGAACTTTGGCCACTTGATACCCAGGTCGCTCGTATTGAGCTCTACTTGGGTGGACCAGATGCGACGTTTGAACCCGAGTTAATCTTTCATCATCCGGTATCACAATCGCTGCTGCTGCCATTCGGTGATTTTAACGGTGATGGATTTGATGATATGTTTATGGATGATGATCCGCGATGGCTAAATGGCTATGTATTTTTAGGTGGAACCGACCTCGATTCAGTTCCTGACATTTTAGCACAAGAGTATGTCAACCCCACAGCGTATGGCGATCTGAACGGGGATGGTTACGCTGATTTCATGGACACAGACGAGAATGTTTACATGGGTTCGGCGACTCCTGATTTGGTGCCGGAATATCATTGGGAGGGGGCTTCTCCAGGAAGACAGTGGATAGTTCCGGACGTCAATGGGGATGGAAAAGACGAGCTGATGACGGGCGAGTTTGGACATCGGGCAAATGTATTTTTAGGTGCCGATTGCCTGTCCTCAACTCCCGATGCCATTTTGAATTTTGACGGCTGTCCGGACGGTTTTGTTTACGCTGGTGCAGGCTTGGGCGATATCAACAATGATTGGCACCAAGATATTGCCGTTCTGGACATTGAGTGCATAAATGGCTGGGGAGGCGTCGCGATCTATCTTGGCTATCGTTGGATTAACCTTAATCCTATGGTGACAATCATCGGCCGCACCCAACCGTACAATTTGGTGGGCATATTCTCTGCCGCAGGGTTGGGCGATGTAGACGGTGACGGGATCGGAGATTTCATTATTGGCGCATTTAGCGATGATTTCGACGGGGAACGCGGGCGTGCCGTTGTGTTTGCGGGAAGCGATGAGTATGTTGTTTCTTCTGACGATTCACCTGAAATTCCTGAACGACTGGAAGTATCGGTCTATCCTAACCCATTTAATAACTCTGCGACAGTAGCGCTTGAGCTTCCCTTTTCTGCGCGCTCCGTTACCCTTACGCTATTCAATACTCTCGGGCAGGAAGTACGTAGAGAAGAATTGAATTTTATCACTTCGTCCATGCAATATCGTCTTGACGGGCAGGGTTTGCCTACTGGTTTGTATTTTCTGATGGTTCGGGCAGGGGAAAACACCTTGACGCACAAGCTGATGCTGCTGAAATGACAAATGATGCGTTGAGAACTTGAACTTGCTTTCTTCCGCCTAAGTCCTTATATTCCAGCTTACGTTTGATACCGGTTTTCACCAGCTTAGAGCGTGACTGCTATGGCAATTGGCCCCCCACGATTGTCAAGCTCCGCTGGCTGGTGGTATCCTCTCGTTGCCGGAGTGGCGGAACTGGTAGACGCAGCAGACTCAAAATCTGCCGAGGCTTACGCCTCGTGCCGGTTCGATTCCGGCTTCCGGCACCCGGCCCGTTTCACAACGGGCCTTGTTGTTTTAATTGAGTTTAGGAGTCCGAATTGCCCTCCACTTACGCCACCAGCGGCGTCCACCTCGACCGCGCCTCGGCCGCCAAAAAACTGATCGCCGCCGCCGCCAAGTCCACGCACACAGCCCAGGTCGTGCGCGGCATCGGCCTGTTCGGTGGGTTCTTTGCGCTGGACGAGGCGCCCGACGGGCAAGTCCTCGTGGCCTCGACCGACGGGGTCGGGACCAAGGTGCTCCTCGGTGCGCAGCTGGGAAAACTGGAAGGTCTGGGGGAGGACTTGGTCCACCACTCGATCAACGACATCCTCGTGTGTGGCGCACGGCCTCTGTTCTTCCTCGATTATTTGGCCTTCGGCAAGCTCGATCCCGGCACCGCGGGGGTTCTGGCTGAAAGTTTGGCACGAGGCTGCCGGAATCACGGCGTCGCGTTAATCGGCGGCGAAACCGCCGAGATGCCCGGCCTATATGCCGAAGGACATTTCGATCTCGCGGGCACCATTGTCGGCAGCGTGAAACGCAACCGCATCTTTGACGGATCGAAAGTGCAAGCGGGAGATGTGCTCATCGGAGTTGCATCGAGCGGCCCGCATACAAATGGCTATTCGCTCATCCGCAAAGTGCTCGAACCGAAAATCGCGTCTGGCGAGATTCACTCGATGAAGCTTGAGAACGGTACGCCGTGGGGCGATGACGTGCTGGCGCCGCACCGCTGTTACTGGAACGAGATGCAAGCGTTGCTCGAACATCCGGGGTTACATGCGATGTCGCATATCACGGGCGGTGGATTGGTCGAGAACACCGAGCGCGTGCTGCGGGAAGGACTCCATCTTGAAGTGGACTGGAGCGCGTGGCAATTGCCGGAGCTTTTCGCCAAAATTCAAGAGTGGGGCAATGTTGCCGACGACGAAATGCGGCGCGTGTTCAATTGCGGTATCGGGTTGGTTTTGATTGTTGCCAAAGACTGCGTTACCGAGATTCACGAACACTTCGCGCAGCGCGGTGAGCGAGTTTTCACCATCGGGCGAGTCGTGTGAGCCCATGGCTTGCTGCGGTCGCCGGATACTTCATCGGCGGCATTCCCACTGGCATCTGGCTGACCAAAGCGCTCAGCGGACAAGATCCGCGTGAGACAGGTTCAGGAAGTTCCGGCGCGACCAATGTGTCACGTGTGTTGGGAAAGAAGTGGGGTGTAATCGTTCTGCTGCTCGATGGCTTGAAAGGCTATCTTCCAGTGGCCTTGCTTGCGCCATTACTGTTTCCGCAAAGCACTCCGCAAGCGCAAGCCCTCATGGCTTGTGGCGCGGTGGCCGGACATGTGTTCACGCCTTATGCGCGCTTCAAAGGCGGCAAAGGAGTCGCGACGGCCGGTGGAGCGATGGCGGCCGTGAACGGCATCGCGTTACTTCTGGCGTTGGGAGTCTGGGCCATCGTGTTCCTTGTTTCACGACGTGTATCCGCTTCGTCACTTGGCGCGGCTGCTGCATTCCCGGTCTTCTTGTACACCAGCAGCAAGCGACTTGATTTGACTACTTTAGTTTGTGGTGTATTCTTGGCGTTGTTTCTGTTCTACACGCACCGAGAGAATATTCGCAGATTAGCGAATGGCACGGAGCCGAGGTTCCGCTAATGCGTATTGCCATTATTGGAGCCGGAAGCTGGGGGACGGCGTTAGCAATTCATGCGGCGACGCTGGGGCACGACGTACGGCTGTGGTCGCGTGAGCGCGAAGTCGTTTCTGAAATCCAAGCAAGCCGTACGAACGCGCGGTATTTGCCCGAAGGAAAACTGCCCGAGAATATTCAGGGCACGGGAGACTTGAGTAGCGCTGTCCGCGATTGCGACGCATTTATGCTCGTCATTCCGCTGCAGTTTGTGCGCGGCTTCTTGCATGAGTTCGGCAATCAACTTCCGCAACGATATTGTGTCGGCACGGCCAAAGGCATTGAAGCGGCCACGGGAAAACTCGAACACGAGATTCTGCATGAGGTCTTGCCGCACTTTGAAATGAGTCAGTATGCTGCGCTCTCGGGGCCGACACTGGCGGGAGAAGTTGCTTTGGGCATGCCGACTTCCGCTGTTGTGGCAAGTGAAAATGAAGAGACCAGCAAAGCCTTGCAACAGGCCTTGTCTTCAGAGCGCATGAGGCTCTATCGGTCGAGTGACGTACGCGGAGTGGAATTCGCCGGCGCGATGAAGAATGTGATTGCGCTCGCCGCCGGTATGGTGGATGGCATGGGCTATGGAGCCAATACAAAAGGCACATTGATAACACGTGGCCTGGCAGAATTGGCACGATTGGGCTCAGCTCTCGGCGGCGAACGCAAGACATTTGCGGGATTGTCCGGATTAGGCGATTTGACCACAACCTGCATGTCGCCGCGCAGCCGGAACCGCTCGGTTGGAGAGTTTATCGGCAGGGGCGACACGTTGGAAGAAGCATTGCGCAAGACAGGGCAGGTAGCTGAAGGAGTGTGGACTGCGCGGGCAGCGCTGGATCTGGGACGAAAGCACGGTGTGACAGTGCCGATTACCGAAGGCGTGTGCGCCGTGCTCGAAGGAAAAGTGAGCGCGCGTGAAGCCGTCAAAGGCTTGATGGAGCGACAATTGAAAGAAGAGGATTAATCATGGAACAGTTTGTGACGCCAGGTGCGCCGCATATCTATATTGAAAATGCCGCCGCATGGGACGGTAAAGAGGTCACGCTCAAGGGGTGGGTGTATAACACGCGCTCGTCCGGAAAGATTCGCTTCGTCATCGTGCGCGACGGCACCGGTTTGATGCAGTGCGTCGGCTCGATCAATGATATCGGCGAAAAGGGCTTTGAAGCGGTGGACAAGTTGTCACAAGAGTCCTCTGTGATGGTTGTCGGTACTGTGCGCAAAGAGCCGCGTGCGCCCGGCGGATTTGAGATGACCTTGAAGGATGTCATCCCTGTTCATGTGGCGATGGGCGAGTTTCCGATTTCACCAAAGGAACATGGCACGGCGTTCTTGATGGACAACCGCCACCTTTGGCTGCGCAGCAAGCGTCAGGTGTCGATCATGAGGGTGCGCCATACGATTGTGAAGGCGATCCGCGATTTCTTCGACGAACGAGGTTTTACCCTGTTTGATCCGCCAATCTTTACCAATGCTGCGTGCGAAGGCACATCTACGCTGTTTGAAACGGATTACTTCGGTGAGAAAGCGTATTTGTCGCAGTCCGGTCAGCTCTACGGCGAGTGCGGTGCGATGGCGCTGGGGAAAATCTATACCTTTGGCCCGACGTTTCGCGCTGAGAAATCCAAGACACGGCGACATCTAACAGAATTCTGGATGATCGAGCCGGAAGTGGCGTACATGGATATGTGGGGCGCCGCCGAACTCGCTGAAGATATGATTTGCTTCATCGTTCAGCGCATTCTGGAGACGCGGCAGGAAGACTTGAAAGTCATCGAGCGTGATGCCGCAATTCTTGAGAAGATTCAGAAGCCCTTCCCACGACTAAGCTACACGGACGCGATTGATGTCTTGAAAAAGGGCGGACACGAGATCGAGTGGGGTGGAGACATCGGCGGCGACGAAGAAACGACGATTTCGAATCAGCATGATCGGCCTGTGATACTATATCATTTCCCAGCCGACCTCAAGGCTTTCTACATGAAGCGCGATCCGTCCAATCCGAAACTCGCGCTGGGTTTCGACGTTCTCGCACCCGAAGGAAAGGGCGAAGTAATTGGTGGTGGCCAGCGTGAAGACGACTACGAGACGTTGGTCTCGCGTATCAAAGAACATGGTCTGAACGTCGAGGACTTTGACTGGTTCCTCGATCTCCGCAAGTACGGCACCGTACCACATGCGGGTTTCGGACTGGGACTCGAGCGTACCGTTGCCTGGATGTGCGGTTTGCCGCACGTGCGGGAAACGATTCCATTCCCGCGCATGATTTCACGATTGAAGCCGTGATCTCGTGGGCGACGTAGTTAAACGATTGCGCGTTACGGTGACTGGAAACGTGCAAGGAGTCGGTTACCGCTATTTCGTGCTGGAACGCGCACAGTCGCTCAGTGTGCACGGATGGGTGCGCAATCTGTTTGACGGTAGGGTGGAAGCTGAATTGGAAGGCGAGAGCGGTTCGGTTAATATGTTGCTGGATGCGATGCGTGAGGGGCCAACTTTTGCGCATGTTGAGCAGGTGCAGACTTTTCCGCTCGGTGGCGGGACCCAATACAACGACTTTCGTATTCGGCCCAATGGACACTAGGGTAATCGAGGCACTTCGCGCGGTCTTACCCGAGGACGAACTGCTGATGCCCGGCGGTTTGAACTTTGAGAACTACGGCCGCGACGAAACGGAGGATTTGTTCTTTGCGCCGGATGTTGTCGCAAAGCCGCGCGATGTTGCGGGTGTCCAGTCTGTAATCAGAATCGCAGCGCAACACAATGTTCCAGTGGTAACTCGCGGCGGCGGCACCGGCCTGTCGGGCGGTGCATTGCCGGTCACCGGTGGTATCGTGCTTTCGACTGAGCGATTGAATCGCATTTTGGAAATAGACCGTGACAATTTCTTTGTCACGGTCGAACCGGGCGTGATTACGCAAGTTCTGCAGGAAGAAGTTGAACAAGTCGGTCTTTTCTATCCAGTGGATCCGGCTAGCCGCGGTTCATGCACGATTGGCGGAAACGTCGCCGAAAATGCCGGGGGACCGCGCGCGCTTAAGTATGGCACGACCAAAGACTACGTCTATGGTCTTGACGTCGTCCTTGCAAACGGAGAGTTGGTGCGCTACGGGGGCAAGCGGCTTAAGGACGTCACGGGTTACAACATGACGCAGCTCTTTGTTGGGAGCGAAGGGACGCTGGGCGTTGTTGTCGGCATTATTCTGAAACTGATGCCCTTGCCCACGAAGCGTCGGACATTGCTGGCGCCATTCGGATCGCTGGATGACGCAGCCCGAGCTGTGCCCGCGATTATGCAACGGGGTGTGATCCCCTGTGCACTGGAGTTGATGCCACAAGCTTGCCTAAAGGCCATAGAAGCAAAGCGCGGTGAAGCCGTGCCGTTTTCAGATAGCGCGGCCTGTCTGCTTATTGAAGTGGACGGTCATGATGAAGCGATGCTCGAGCAGGAGATCGAAACTATCGGCGAAGCACTCTCCGATTGCAATGCGCTCGATGTGAACATCGCAGAGTCTGCTGCCCAACAAGCCAAGCTCTGGGCTATTCGCCGCGCAGCCGGAGAAGCGGTCAAATCAATATCGCCTTACAAGGAAGAAGACACAGTCGTTCCGCGCTCTGAATTGCCCAAGCTCGTGCGGGGTGTACACGACATCTGTGACCGGCATGGAATCCGTATGATTTGTTACGGTCACGCGGGCGACGGCAACCTGCATGTCAATCTCTTGCGGGAGGACATGGATTCGGCCGAGTGGGAACGGCGAACCCAATTAGCCATTCCGGAGATTTTTGACCTGACCGTCCAACTGGGGGGGACGATCAGTGGAGAGCACGGAATCGGGTACGTTCAGCGCGGATACTTGCCCCAGGGCCTCTCACTGGCGGCCATCGCCAGTTTGCGTGCAGTGAAGCAAGCTCTTGATCCTCAAGGAATTCTGAATCCGCATAAAGTGTTTCCGGAGGAAGTCTGACGCCCCGGCTTGACAAAATGGGGCAAGGGCTTTATATTGATAAGTTTGGCGGGTAATAGGCCCCCGTAGCTCAGATGGATAGAGCGAGAGTTTCCTAAACTCTGCGTCGGAGGTTCGAATCCTCTCGGGGGTACGACGTGGGGCAGAAAAGAACATTATCGCGTAGTTTCAGCAACAAACAGCAAAGAAGATGTCCAAAGCCGCAACCGAACACGGCAGTCGTCTGTCCAAAGACGACCTCAAGCACGATACGCTCGTCGAAACGGCCGTAAAGGTCGAAAGCTATTACGATACGCACAAACAAACCGTGTGGATGATCGGCGGTGGTTTGATCGCGGTGATCGTCGCCATCCTTGGCATTAATACATGGATGGGAAGCTCGTCCAAGCAGGCGAGTTTCGACCTGATGCAGGCCAAAACATCTTACGGCATGCAGCAGCTCGGAGATGCGCAGACGAAGTTCCAGCAAGTGCTGTCAAATTACGGTGGAACGACTGCGGCGGAAGCCCAGTATTACATGGCCCGTATCAAGTTCGATCAAGGCGACTTCACAGGAGCCAAGATGGGCTTTGAGTCCTGCCTCAAGGACTACTCCCCGGATGCCGAGACAACTATTGGCGCTGAAGCAGGCTTGGCGGCCACGATGGAGGTTCTGGGTCAGTTGGATGAGGCTGCGGCCAAGTTTATTGAAATTGCTGACAAGAATGGCAGTTCCCCATTCGCCCCCGAAGCGTTGACCCAGGCTGCGCGGATCTATACTAAGTCAAATCAACTGGATAAGGCGAAAACGGCGCTGGAGCGGATTGTCAAGAATTACCCGGATTCACAGAACTTCCAGCGCGCCAAACAGCAGTTTGACGCCCTCCGGTAAGCTTTTAAGCGAGTTGCATTTGGTGGCCGACTTTCGTATATTTGCGCGTTAACGTTGTCGAATAAAAAGTGGGCCCGTGGCCCGCTTTTTTGTTTATTTGTACCCCCTGGCAAAATATCCGTGGAACGGCTCGAACAACACGTCAAGGATCTACTCGCATTGCACGGCTTCAAACTGCTGGAGTTTTCACAGAACTCCCGCAATGGGACCACGCAAGTGCGCGTTATCGGTGATCGCGAATCTGGGAATATCTCGGTTGACGATTGCGCAATGCTTACACGCGAGTTGCGGAACCTGATCATCGAACAAAAACTGCTGGGAGAAGATTTTCGTTTGGAAATCAGTTCACCCGGTTTGGACTACCCGCTGCGCGAAGCGTGGCAATATCGCAAGAACATTGGCCGGCTGCTCAAAATCAGAGTGCCGGGCGCCAAAGGACCAAAGGACATACGCGGCAGATTGGTTGATTACGACGAGACCGCGGGATTGACGCTGAAATCAGAGACCCAGGAACTGCAAATCGAATTGGCGGACGTGTTGTCCGCAGTCGTGCTGCCTGAGTTCAAGTCACCAGTGGAGTGGAAGAAATGAATTCACCAATTGTCGAAGCCATCGGGCAAATTCTGCAGGACAAGAGCCTCGACCGCGACGCGTTTCGCGAGATCATCGAGAGCGTGTTCCATGCGATGATCAAGAAGAAGTATGGCAACGCCGAGAATTTCGACGTAATTTTCAATATTGACAAAGGCGACATCGAAATCTTCTGTGAAAAGGAAATCGTTGACGACGACGACGTCGCGGATCCGGTCACGCAGATGCCGCTGTCGCGCGCGTTGAAGCTCGATCCTGATCTCGATATTGGTGACACGTATGCCGAACTGGTCAACATCGAAGAGTTCGGCCGCCGGTTGGTGATGACCGCTCGCCAAAACTTGACGCAGAAGATTCGCGAAATCGAAAAAGAGAACATCTTCAACGAGTTTTCGGCTCGGCTTGGCGAAATCGTCACGGGTGAAATTCACCAGATCAACCGCAAGGAAATCCGCGTGCATCTCGACCGGTACGAAGCACTCATGCCGAAGTCCGAGCAGGTGTACAATGAAAAGTACATTCGCGGCAAGGCAGTGCGGTCGGTAATCAAGGAAGTCCGCCGCACGACCAAAGACCCTGAAGTCATCATCTCGCGCGCCGCGCCCGAATTTGTCACGCGCCTGTTTGAGTTGGAAGTCCCCGAGATTTTCGACAACATCATCGAGATCATGGGCGTCGCCCGCGAAGCAGGTGACCGCACCAAGATCGCCGTGCGTAGCCATGACAAGCGGATTGATCCCGTCGGCGCGTGCGTCGGCATGAAGGGAATTCGTATTCAGGCTATCGTGCGCGAATTGGGTGGTGAGAAAATTGATATCATCCACTGGAGCGCGGATCCGGAAATCTACGTTAAGCGCGCCATGTCGCCCGCGACACCACTGCTGGTTGTGTATGACCAAGACTCAGCCACAGCGACTGTTGTGGTGCCTGATGACCAGATTCAATTCGCAATTGGCAAGCGCGGTCAAAACTTGCGCCTCGCCAGCGAATTGACCAGCGTTCCGATTGAGCCCATCAAAGAGTCCGAGTATCTCGCGCCTGAGCCGCTGCAGATTTCTGAAGTTACGGAGCTTGACGACGAGACGAAAAGCCGCTTGATTGAAGCGGGTTTTGAAACAGCGGATGATATACTTGACGCCGGTGACGTCAAGGTTATGGAGGCGACCAAGTTCGAGTTGGGCCGCGTCCGTCAGATTCTCGACGTGCTCAACACATACTTCGTGACCGACGAAGAGCCGGCCGACAAGACCGAGCCGGAAACGCGCGATGCCGCGAGCGAAGCGCCCGCGGATTCCAAATTCGAAGGATAAGGACAGCCTTTTTGACTTCCGCCAAGCAGAAGAAGATTTATCAAGTTGCCAAAGAACTGAACGTCGCCAGTCCGGCGATTGTTGAGTACTTGGAGGATCGCGGCTACGATGTTTCGAAGTCGCCCAAGCATATGTCTCCGATGACCGAGGAGATGTATGATGAGGTGGTGAAGAAATTCGATCCTTCGCGTTGGCAGCAAATGCACGCGGCGGAAACGCAAAGCGAATCCGAACAACGGCGTATTGAGACAGAAAAGGCGCGCAGCGGTCAGCTTGAAGAACTCCTGGCCAGCGCGGCTACGCAGGCGATAGACTCCGCGGCGACGCTCATTCAACAGGTTGAAGCGGAAGAAGCCAAGCGCGAAGTTGACCGCATGTCTGAAGCCGAGCGCGAGGCGCTGCGGCTGGAGGAAGAGGCCCGCGCTCAAGCTGCGGAAGAAGAGAAGGCGCGCAAAGAAGCAGAAGAACGCGCTCTTGAACGCGCGAAGCGCGAAAAAGAGGAAATTGAGAAGCGCCGCAAGGAGATTGAAGCGCAACGCGCTTCAGATGAAGCGCGGCGCAAGGCGCGCGAAGAAGCGGCCAAGGCTCGTGCTGAAGGGCGTGCGACGCGGCCAGCCGATACTCGCGGAGAACGCAGGCCTGCTGGTGCCCCGGGTGCACCCGGGACTCCTGGCAGTCGCCCCGGTGCGGGTCCGCGCACTCCTGGAGCCCCCGGAACAGCCCGGCCGCAAGGTACAGGCGCTCCTCGGCCGGGTGGCCCTGTAGCTCGTACGCCGCGGCCTGCAACGCCCGGTGCTGCACCCGCAGCGACAACCGATGCATCTGCCGAAGCGCGCAAGCGTAAAGCGCCGACGAAGGCGGATATTGAACGCCTTGAGAAGCAGAAGCGCCTGATTGCGGCACAAAAGCAAGACAAGACCAAACGCGTTGGCGAAGATGATAGCCGCTCGCGCCGCAAATCAAAGCCCGTCAAACGTAAAGAAGTCAATCAGGCCGAAGTCGAAGCATCAATTCGCCAGACACTTGCGTCCATGGACAGCGGCAAGCGCCGCGCCAAACGCCGCGACAAAATTACCGGAGAGCTGGTTGATACGCAGGACAATGTTCTGCAATTGACTGAGTTTGTTTCGACGCAGGAACTCGCAAACCTGATGGACGTTGAAACGGCGGAAGTTATCAAGAAGTTCTTCATGATGGGCAAGCTCGTCACGATCAACCAGCGGCTCGAACGCGATTTGATCGAGGTAATTGCTGACGAGTTCGGTTTCCGTGTCGAATTTGTGAGTGATGAAGATGAAGTCGAGCAGGAACTTGAAGTCGAAACGGATAGCCCGGAAGACCTTGTACCGCGTCCGCCCGTCGTGACCGTCATGGGCCACGTGGATCACGGAAAGACCTCGCTGTTGGACTTCTTGCGCAAGACGTCTGTAATCGCACAGGAGCACGGCGGCATAACGCAGCACATCGGCGCCTATGAAGTGGAACGCAATGGCAAGTCCATTACATTCCTGGACACGCCGGGCCACGAGGCTTTTACCGCGATGCGTGCCCGTGGTGCGCAGGTGACGGACTTGGTTATTTTGGTCGTCGCGGCTGACGATCAAGTCAGGCCACAGACCTTGGAGGCGCTCAACCATGCACAGTCGGCGGATGTGCCCGTAATCGTGGCTATCAACAAAGTTGATAAGGCAAATGCCGATCCCGAGAAAATCCGCAAGCAGCTTGCCGAACACAATGTGCTGGTTGAGCAGTGGGGCGGCAAGGTGCAGTCCGCGGAAATCTCCGCGAAGTTCGGTCAGGGCATTGATGGTCTGCTTGAAGAAGTGCTGCTTGCGTCGGACTTGCTCGAGTTGAAAGGCAACCCGACCCGACGCGCGCGCGCCACCGTGATCGAGACGCGCATTGACAAGGGACGCGGTGTAATCGCCACAGTAATTGTGACGAATGGAACGCTGAACGTCGGTGATCACTTCGTGGCCGGCCAGCAGTATGGCAAAGTACGCACGTTGCTCGATGAGAACGGCCGTCAGATTGATCACATCGGCCCGGGTCGTCCTGCGCAGGTCGCTGGATTTTCCGGCGCACCGCAGGCAGGCGACACGTTCGTTGCGTTTGACACAGAGCGTGAAGTCAAAGATATCGCCATGCGCCGTCAGCTCTTGCAGCGCGAACAGACTTTCCGACAGATTCGCATGCTGAGCCTTGATCAGATCTCGCAGCGCATTCGCGAAGGCGAAGTGCGTGAATTGCCGCTCATTATTAAGGGCGACGCCGACGGATCGGTCGAGGCAATTTGCGATCAATTGCAGCGACTCGGCACGAAGGAAGTCGCGGTCAAAATCGTGCACCGCGGTGTGGGCGCAATCAGCGAAAGCGACGTTTTGTTGGCTGCCGCGACTGGTTCCATTATCCTCGGCTTCCATGTGCACCCGAATTTGAAGGCGCGCGAGTTTGCAATGCGCGAAAGCGTGGACATCCGCGTTTACCGCATCATCTATGAGATGGAAAATGACGTGCGCGGCGCGCTCGAAGGTATGCTGCGTCCGGACAAGCGCGAAGATGTCGTGGGCTTGATCGAAGTTCGCCAGACGTTCCACATTCCGTCTTCCGGCACTGTTGCTGGTTGTTTCGTTGTTTCAGGTTCGATCAAACGCCAGAGCCAGATTCGCCTGTTGCGCGACGGCAAGCAGATTTGGGCCGGTACAATCGGTTCGCTTAAGCGTTTCAAGAACGATGCCAGCGAAGTAAAAGCCGGTTACGAATGCGGTATTTTGCTCAACAATATGAACGACGTTCACGAAGGCGATTCGATTGAAGTGATTCAAATTGTCGAAGTGAAGCGCACGCTCGAACAATCCCTGGCATGAAATACTGCGTGGGCGTGATGACAGTTACTCTACATCTGCCCGCAAGTCATTCTTTGAAAGAGCGCCGCAGCGCAGTCAACTCGCTGAAAGAAAAGATTTCTGACCGCTGCAATGTTTCGATATTGGAACAGGCGGCGGAGACTTGGCAAATCGCCGAACTGGCATTTGCGGTGGTGACGGAAACTGAACCGCAGGCTGAAGAGCAGTTTCGACGGGTACGTGACTTGATAGATATGGAAACGCGCGTAGTCGCGTTGACGCCACAAGTGGAGTATTATGTCTAATCTCTTGCGAACGAATTCGAACGGACCGCGACGACCGTTGCGCATTGCCGCCGAACTCGAGCGCGAGATGCCCGGCATGATTCGTGACATTGCGCGTTTTGACAATAATGTGCTGTTGACTGTAACGGCCGTGAAAGTCAGCGAAGACTTATCGCTGGCGCAAGTGTTTTTCAGCGTCATTGGCCCGGCGGAACGCGCATTGGAATACGAGCGCGACTTGAATAAGCTGCGCGGTAAGTTCCGCACTGCAATTGCCAAGCGCTTCGTGATGCGGCAGCATCCCGATGTGAAATTCATCTATGATGAGATTCCTGCCAAGGCTGCACGAATTGAGGAACTTCTGAGGCAAGCGCGCGGCGGTGGGGACGAGGCGTGAAATTCACGGACGGTGACCTGCGCCAACTACGTGAGTTCCTAAGCGACGCGCCGGTTCTAATTTCCTCGCACATGCGGCCAGATCCTGATGCCATCGGCTCAGTTCTGGCTTTGCGTGAAGCAGTTCTGCAGTGCGGCGGCGAGCCCGTATGCATGCTCGAAGATGTGTGCCCGCCGCGATGCTCAATATTAGAGGGATCTGATGAACTGCATGTTGCCAGCAAGACGCCGGTCGCGCAGAAGTTTTCGCGTGTGATAATCGTTGATTCCGGTAACCGGGATCGCGTTGGTGAGGTTGAAGCTCACATTGCCGCGGATGCGCGGGTGGCCAATATTGACCACCACATCTCGAACACACGTTTCGGCCATCTTAATTTGGTGGATACTGACGCGGCCGCGTCGGGGGAATTGCTCTATCGTTTGTTCGTGGCGCTTGGCCTGAGGATTACGTCGAGTATGGCCACAAACTTGCTGGCGGGAATCCTAACTGATACCGGACGGTTTAGACATTCAAACGCGTCTCCTGATTCGCTTAGAGTAGCCGCTGCGCTTGTGGAAGCAGGGGCATCGTTGTCTGAGTTGACAGAGCGGCTCTATTTTACGATTCCCTCGCATGACGTGCAGGCGATGTCGCAGATTCTCTCGACACTTGAATTGCATGCGAACGGCCAGGTTTCGACGATGTTTGTGACTCGGGACTATCTGGTTGAAGACCCGGACAATCTGGTGGATTTGGGGCGCGCGATAGACGGTGTCGAAGTGGCCGCTCTACTTTCCGAAATGAAAGACGACCGCGTTCGCGTGTCGTTGCGTTCCAAGGCACGAGTGAATGTTTCTGCCATCGCCGAATCGTTTGGTGGAGGAGGCCATGAGCGCGCAGCGGGGTTTAGAATGTACGGCACGCTGCGCTCGGTGCAAGCACGACTTCTTCCGAGTTTGATCGCAGCGCTCGAACGTTCCGCGCAGCCGGTCTGACTTTGGACGGCCTCATCCTTCCGATTGATAAACCCGCCGGATGGACATCGTTTGACGTCGTCGCGAAATTGCGTGGCGGTTTGAAATGGAAAAAGATCGGCCACGCGGGAACGCTTGATCCGGCTGCAACCGGCCTGCTGATTGTCCTTTGCGGTGACTCTACGACGCGCACCGATGAGTTCATGGAACTCGGTAAGTCTTACCGCGCGACGGTGCAGTTGGGTGTCATTACCGATAGCGACGATCTTGACGGTCAGGTGATCGAGCAGCGCGAAGTCCAGTGTCAATGTGATTCGATAGAACGTCAGTTGCTCCGGATGCGTGGCGAGATAAGTCAAAGACCGCCCGCATTTTCTGCTATTCAAGTCGGTGGCAAGCGCAGTTACAAATTGGCTCGCGTGGGCAAGGCCGTTGATTTGCCTGAAAGAGCCGTTCATATCTACGATATCAGCGGCATCAGCCTTGACCTTCCATTTGTCAGTTTTGATGTGCACTGCAGCAAGGGAACGTACATTCGTTCAATCGCGCGCGATTTGGGTGAAAAACTGGGTTGTGGTGGTACATTGGCCCAATTGCGGCGCACTGCTATCGGACCCTATCACGTCGCCGACGCTTTTACTCTTCCACTCGCGTTGAAACACCCGGAATTCAGGGGGAATCAGAGATAATGCACGTCTATCGAGACAAACTGCCCGACACGCTCTTGCGCGGCAAGCGCTCGGTTGTGACGGTCGGCAGTCTCGATGGCATGCACATCGGCCACCAGGCTATTGTTGCGCATTTGCGGCAGGTGGCGGCAGCTTATGATTTAATTCCGCTGGTGGTTTCATTCGAATCGCATCCCCGCCTGCTCGTGGACGGTGCTGCGAGATCAATTTCTTTGCTACAGAGCGCGGAAGAGCGGTTGCAGTCGCTTGAGGCGGCGGGTGTTGAGCACCTACTGCTATTGACGTTTAATGAAGACCTGCGCAAATTGACCGCGCGGCAATTCATCGAGAACTACGCGGTCCGCCATTGGCAGATTCAGCGCATCGTCGCAGGCTACAATCATTCGTTCGGCAAGGACCGCTCCGGCGACCGCGAGAGCTTGATCACCATGGGGCGGGAACTGAATTTCGCGGTGGATATTATTCCTCCTGTGACAATTGATGGGCAGACCGTTTCCTCGACCGCGATCAGGAAGTTGCTGATGGAAGGGGAGATGACGTTGGCCAACGCGATGCTTGGCCGGACATATTCGCTTGGCGGAAGAGTCGTCAAAGGCTTTGGCCGCGGCAGGAGGATGGGTTGCCCGACTGCGAACCTCGAAGATTTTGCTGCCGCCAAACTGATTCCACGCGACGGCATTTATGCTGCGCTGGCCGAAATTGACTCCATCGAATATCCTGCCGCAGTTTCCATCGGATTCAATCCGACCTTCGGCGGACAGCGGCACAGCGTCGAAGCGCACATTCTGGAATTCGACCGAGATATCTATGGATCCCGCATTGAATTGAAGTTTGTCCGACGCTTGCGCGGCGAAATCAAGTTCAGCGGCGAAGAGGCGCTCTCGACCCAAATGAAACAGGATATCGCGGATATCCGTGATATTCTGATTGCCGAGGGGCATTCTGTCGAGCCGCGCCAAGCACCACCCGTCAGTTTTCAAAAACAACAACAATAAATCACCGAACACGACCATGAGCGAAGTTACCAATGCCCGCCGCCAACTGATGGATCAGTATGGCCGCACCAAAGATGATACCGGCAGCCCGGAAGTGCAAGTTGCGTTGCTCACGCACCGCATCAACTACCTCACTGAGCATCTGAAGACCAACCGCAAGGACAACCATTCGCGCCGCGGTCTTCTGCTCTTGGTCGGCAAGCGCCGCCGCCTGCTGAAGTATCTGAACAAGAAAGACGTAAATCGTTATCGCGAACTCGTAAAGCAGCTTGGCCTCCGCGGCTAATTCGTGTTTCGAGAAGGTGATAGAAGAAGGAGAAGGAGAAAAGAGGAAAGATGACACGCGAAACACTTGAAATTGGCGGATTGCCGCTAACCCTGGAAACTGGCCGCATGGCCAAGCAGGCGCAGGGTTCGATTTGGCTGACTTATGGCGACACAACTGTCCTGGCGACGGTCTGTGCGAACTTGGACAGCGACACTGATTTTGATTTCATGCCGCTCACGGTGGACTACCGTGAAAAGCTCTATTCCGTAGGCCGCATTCCCGGCGGCTTCTTCAAGCGCGAAGGCCGCCCCTCTGAAAAGGAAACGCTCTCCGCGCGTTTGACCGACCGTCCGCTTCGTCCGTTGTTCCCAGACGGGTTCAACAAGGAAGTGCAGATTATGATCAATGTCTTTTCATCAGACAGCGAGCATGATCCTGACGTTTTGGGCACGATTGCGGCTTCCGCGGCGTTGGCAATTTCCGAAGTGCCATTCAACGGCCCGGTTGGTTCGGTGCGCATGGGTTATGTGGATGGCGAGTATATCGTCAACCCCACGTTCAAACAGCTTGAAGAATCCACCCTCGATGTGGTGGTTTCTGGCACTGCCGATTCGATCATGATGATCGAAGGCCTGGCGCGCTTGATTGATGAAGAGACATTCCTTGGCGCTATTGAAATTGCGCATAAAGAAATCAAGCGCATCGTCGAACTGCAAAAGGCGTTGGCCGCGAAAATCGGCAAGCCGAAATTCGTCTTCGTGCCTGCTGAAGGCAACAAGGAACTTGAAGCGCGTCTCGAGCGCGACTACGACGGCCAAGTTGCGAAACTCTTGAAGATTGGCGAAAAGCAGGCGCGCAAGAGCGCGATGAAGCAGATCGTCAACGAAGCCGCCGAATCGCTGGAAAGCGATTTTCCGGATTCCGATGGCGACATCAAGAAGTGGGTGAATGCCCGATTTGACGTACTTGTCCGTAAGCAGGTTGTGAACGACAAAGTTCGTCTTGATGGCCGTGCCCATGCGGACATCCGTCCGATTACGTGTGAGATTGACGTCCTGCCACGAGTGCATGGCAGCGCATTGTTCACGCGTGGTCAAACTCAGGCACTGGGCGCCATCACATTGGGTGCGAAGTTCGACGAGCAAAAGGTGGACGGCCTTGATGGAGTCTATTTCAAGCCGTACATGCTGCACTATAACTTCCCGCCGTTCAGCGTCGGCGAAGTGCGCAAGTTCTTGGGCCAGTCGCGCCGCGAAGTCGGCCACGGTAACTTGGCCTGGCGCGCGATTCAGCCTGTGCTGCCCACATGGGATGAATTCCCCTATACAGTTCGCGTGGTTTCCGAAGTCCTTGAGTCGAACGGCAGCTCTTCAATGGCTACCGTGTGCACCGGCTGCTTGTCGTTGATGGCCGGCGGCGTGCCGATCAAGTCGCCTGTCGCGGGTATCGCCATGGGCTTGATTGAAGAAGACGGCAAGGTCGCGATTCTGTCCGACATTCTCGGTGATGAAGATCACCTTGGCGACATGGACTTTAAGGTGACCGGCAACGAGCAGGGTATCACGGCCTGCCAGATGGACATCAAGATTGCCGGTATCTCGATTGATCTCATGCGCACAGCGATCAAGCAGGCGCGCGCTGGCATCGCGCACATTCTTGGCAAGATGCGCGAAGCGATTGCCGAGCCGCGTCCAATGATTTCGCCGTTTGCTCCGCGTATCGCTTTTGTGACGGTTGATCCGGACAAGATTGGTTTGATTATTGGACCTGGAGGCCGTACAATTCGGGACATTATTGCCCGCAGCGGTGCGCAGATTGACATCGAAGACACAGGACGCATTTGCGTTTCGGGTCCGAGTTCCGAAGAAGTCGAGAAGGCGTTGGATATCCTGCGTGGCATGACCGAAAATCCCGAAGTAGGCAAGGTCTATGACGGCCGGGTGACGAAGGTCACGGATTTCGGCGCGTTTGTTGAAATTCTGCCGGGCCGCGAGGGCCTCCTGCACATCAGCGAAATCGAGCATCATCGTGTGGCCAAGGTCGCTGATCACTTGAATGTTGGTGATCCGGTCAACGTCAAGCTCGTAAAGATTACGCCGGAAGGCAAACTTGACTTGTCCCGCAAGGCGCTGTTGCCGCGTCCGGAAGGCATGCCACCGGAAGAGCCGCGTGAGCACCGCGACCGCGGTGATCGTGGTGGACGTGGTCACGGACATGGCCGTGACCGTGACAAGCCGCGCGGTGACCGCAAGCCCCACACTGAGAAAGTCGAAGATGACGATTAGTCAGATTCGCAAAGTGAGCCGCTAATTGTCTAAAGCTTCGACCTACAACAAGTCAGAATTACCAAATGGTATTCGGCTCGTTTCCGAGAAGATTCCCAGCGTGCGCTCGGCGGCGTTGGGAATCTGGGTGCAAGTCGGATCGCGGCATGAAAGCGCGTTGCTGAATGGTATCTCGCATTTCATCGAGCACATGGCCTTTAAGGGCACGGCCACGCGCTCAGCGATGGACATTGCCAAGACCATAGAGCGCGGCGGCGGCCATATCAATGCCTTCACCGGCAAAGAGCTAACCTGCTTCTATGTTCATGTGCTCGATGAGCAGCTTCCGACTGCGCTGGATATTCTCTGCGACATTCTCCAGAACTCGGTCTATGATCCGACTGAGATGGAGAAGGAGAAGCAAGTCATCCTCGACGAAATCCGCGACCACGAAGACATGCCCGATGATGTTGTGCATGAGCAGTTCGTGGGGCAAGTATTCGGCGAGCATCCGATTTCCCGGCCGATTCTTGGTTCACCCAAGAATGTAAAATCGTTCACCCGCGAAGATATTCATGGATTCATGTCCGAGCACTATGTGCCGGGCCGAATCGTGGTCGCCGCAGCGGGGAATGTTCAGCACTCGAAGCTTGAGAAGATGTTGACCGCGACGTTGACCCGCAAGGGCAAACGCAAAGCGAAGACAGTCCAAGAGATCAAGGCGCTGGTCCCGGGTTTCGAGCGCAAGAGTCGGCCCATTCAGCAGGCTCATATGTTGATTGGCGGACGCGGGCTTCCCTACGGTTCCAAAGAACGTATTCCGATGTCCATGCTGAACACCGTTCTCGGTGGCGGCATGTCTTCGCGGCTGTTTCAGAATATCCGCGAAAAGCACGGCATTGCGTATGCCGTGTATTCATACGCCGATTCGCTGTCAGACACCGGCTACTACGGTGTCTATCTCGCGACCGACAAGGCGCGGGTTGAACGGGCGCGCGAAATGGTGATGCACGAATTGAGAGACTTGCAGGATCGTCCACTCTCGAAGCAGGAACTTGAGGAAATCAAGATTCAGTTCAAGGGCGGATTGATGCTCGGACTGGAGAACACCTCGAGTCGCATGATGCGCTTGGCCCGGATGGAGATTTACTCGGGCCGGTATATTCCTCTGGACGAGATCAGCGAGAAAATTGACGCTGTGACACCACGCAAACTGCAAAGCTTGGCGGTTAAGCTGTTCGATCCGTCCAATCTTGTGACCGCACTTCTCGAGCCCAACGGCAAAGAACAGTGAGCGTTTCCGTTCTGATTCAGAGGCTTCCGCACGGTCCGGATAACTTGCCGCAGTATGCCTCCGAAGGCGCTGCCGGTGTTGACCTCTTGTTGGCAGGCGATTCCATCGCCCTTGAACCTGGTCAAAGGGTCCTTGCGCCGACGGGAATACAGATCGCAATTCCGCAAGGTTACGAAGGACAGATTCGGTTGCGCTCGGGTTTTGCACGGCGCACGGGTTGCGTCTTGCCGAACTCGCCTGGCACGATTGACTCGGATTACCGCGGAGAACTGTTAGTGTTGTTGATGAACGTGAGCCACGAGCGTGTGGTCGTCGAGCGGGGCGAGAGGTTTGCCCAACTCGTCGTGGCACCTGTGGCGAGGGTTGAATGGACAGAAGTTGCTACGTTGCCTGAGAGTTCGCGCGGTTCCGGCGGATTCGGCAGCACGGGTCGTTAGATTTGAGTTGAATTTCACCGCCGAATTCGTTACGTTTTGTGAGTGATGAGTACCTTTGTTGAGAAGCGAGATGCGCGAGTGCCCCAATTGCGGAAGCTGTACTACTCGATTAGCGAGGCAGCCGACGCAACCGGTGTACCGCCGCATGTGCTAAGATATTGGGAAAGTGAGTTTCCACAGCTTCACCCGAAGAAGGGAAGAGGAGGAAACCGGTTGTACACAGAACAGGATATTTCGCTGTTGGCACGCATTCAAGATTTGCTGCACAACAAGAAGTTCACGATTGCCGGCGCTCGCAAGCAGCTTGAACTTGGTTTTGAGGAAGAAGCTCCCAAAGAAAATGCGCCTCCAGCTGATGTCTTGGAGGAGGTGAAGCAGGAACTGCGGGAAATTCTCACGATGTTGGATATGTCGGGGCGTGGCGCAGCCCGGTAGCGCACCACACTGGGGGTGTGGGGGTCGCTGGTTCAAATCCAGTCGCCCCGACCATTTATTGCACACGGGTTCTGCCCGTGTGTTTTGTTAAGGAGCGATCATGTGTAACGCTTACGGCACAATTGGGTACTCGCGCAGCGCATTCATTCACGATCTGTTGGGAATTCCCCGCAATTTCGACCACGACAAGCCGCGCAAGATCGTGCGGCCCACGGACAACGTGCCCGTAATCAGGGGCGCGAGTTCAGGGTTCGAACAGATCAGCATGCGCTGGGGTTTGATTCCCGCTTGGTCGCGGCAGATGCCAGATCGTCCGCTCACCAATGCGCGCAGCGAAACGGTCGAAGAACTGCGATCGTTCTCCGATTGCTTTCGTAAACGGCGCTGTATTTTGCCGGGTGATGAATTCTACGAATGGGCGAGAGGCACAAAACAGCGAGTCACATTCCGGCCTAAGCAGGAGGAGTTTCTGTTTGCCGGGCTATGGGACACATGGCGAGATGGTGACAAGATCATCGAAAGCTGTGTCATGTTGACGACTACGGCCAATGACATCGTGTCGCCGATTCACGACAGAATGCCTGTGATTTTGCTTCCGGAACAGTGTGCGCACTGGATGGACACAAGCATTTCGACAGACGAGTTGCGCGCCATGTTTGCTCCGCTGGCAAGTGACTTGATTGAACTCGTGGACGAAAGTTCAACAACGACAAACCAAACGTCTCTGTTCTAGTTTCTCGATAGTTCCCAACAGCATGACAGCCTATCCCACAGTCACATTGAAGCGCGGCGCCGAATCCAGAGTTTTCGGTGGCCACCTGTGGGTTTTTTCCAATGAGCTGGCGGACGGCTTTCAGTCATTTGAACCGGGAACGTTCGTTAGAGTAGTGGATTCGCGTGGAAGGTTCTATGGCATTGGCTCGGTTAATCCGCACAGTTTGATTGCTGTAAGGCTGTGGACGCGGCAGGACGAGGTGATTGATCGTGATTTCGTCTATCGTCGGTTGGACGCAGCTCGCGCAGCGCGGTTGCAGACACTCGGCGACGACTCCGTCTGCCGAATTGCTTTTAGCGAGGCGGACTTCCTGCCGGGGATAATCATTGACCGCTTCGAGCAACTTGTGGTCTATCAAACTCTAACCGCGGGAAGCGATGGCCTTGGCGCGTTCGTTCTCCAGTGGATCATTGACAGACTTGCGCCAAACGTTGTCGTGCAGGCGAACGACTCATCCATGCGTGCGCTCGAGGGTTTGCCGATGGAGCGGGCAATTGTTCATAGCTCTTTGGTAGGTGACATTGCATGGTTCAAGCAAGATGGTCTAAGCCTGCCAGTTGATCCTGTGCGCGGGCAGAAGACAGGCTTTTTTCTTGATCAACGCTTGAACCGCAAATTGATGCAGTCGTTCTTGCGCGGCGGTGAATCGGTGCTCGATTTGTTTTGTTACTCCGGCGCGTTTGGCCTCTATGCGCTGTCCGCGGGCGCAGGGCAGGTGACATTCGTGGATGGATCCGATCGTGCTTTGGGAATTACGCGTGATGCCGTTACGGCAAATGGATTTTCTAATGTTGAATATGTCAAAGCGGATATCTTCGAGTGGTTGAAAGAGCCGCAACGACAATTTGATGTGGTGAGCCTGGATCCGCCGGCACTCGCAAAGAGTCGCAGTAAGGCAACTGTTGCTCTCCGAGCTTACCGCGACTTGAACGCGCGCGCGATGAAATGGGTGAAGCCGGGTGGATTGTTGCTGACGTCGAGTTGCTCAGGCCTGATCTCGCGGCAGAATTGGCGCTCCGCTGTTGAAGAGGGCGCATTCAAGTCTCGGCGAACAGTGCGGTTTCTTGCCTTTGGGACTCAAGCGCCGGATCATCCCGTGCTGGCCGCCATGCCCGAAACCGAGTACTTGAAATTCGCCGTGCTGCAGGTTCTCTAACTGTTTTGTTTTAGGTAGCTTGACAATCCCAAAAGGTAGTCGTATATTCAGGTTCTGTCAATTCTGCTGGTTTTCGGGCCACCGTCCAACGTCTCGGACGTAAGTTTATGAGAAATTATAAGTTATCCAGAGACGAAATGGTCCTGACGCAGCTGAAGAAGCGCGGCATCACCGATGAACGCGTGTTGGAGGCGATGCGGCAGGTCAAACGGCATGAATTTGTTGACGAGGCTTTCCAAAGCCGGGCATACGAGGATTCACCGCTTCCGATCGACCAGGGCCAGACGATTAGCCAGCCGTTTATCGTGGCGCGGATGACCGAACTGCTGGGCGTGCTGCCTTCGCATAGAATCCTTGAGATTGGAACTGGATCGGGATATCAAGCTGCGGTACTTTCGGTGCTGGCAGGCAAGATATTCACGATAGAAAGGCATTTTGCACTGGCGAAAAGTGCCCGGGCCAAGCTCGAAGCGGCTGGCGTCACGAATGTGCTGGTAAAGCACGGTGACGGCACCATTGGTTGGGCCGAACATGCACCATTTGACAAAATTCTGATTACGGCCTCCGCGCCCCATTTGCCCAAGACTCTTGCGAATCAGTTGAAAGAGGGCGGGCGGATGATCTTCCCGATGGGTGCCAACCGTGAACAGACCTTGATCATCGCCGACAAGATTGACGGTGAGTTGCAGATGCAGGAAATGGGGGTGGTCTCTTTTGTGCCGCTGATCGGTAGAGAGGGATTCAGTGATCCGGGAGCGGATCCGAGACAATATATGTCGGGGCGTAGCGCAGTCCGGTAGCGCACTTGGTTCGGGACCAAGGGGTCGCAGGTTCAAATCCTGTCGCCCCGACGACGCAAATAAGCCGCCCTGTTTCAGGCGGTTTTTTTGTTGCGCGGAATTTCATGGATTTCTTATCGCAGTTAGCGGACACGCTTCGTCATCTCGATTCGCGACTCGAGTATCTGGTCGCGAACTACGGCAATTGGACCTATTGGATTGTCTTTGCGACTGTGTTTGCCGAAACCGGCTTGGTCGTGGCAGCTTTTCTACCGGGTGATTCGCTGTTGTTCGCGGCGGGGACGTTTGCGGGTGCGGGGCATTTGGAGATCGTGCGATTGGCGATAGGAATTCACATCGCAGCAGTTGTCGGAGACTCGTGCAACTATTGGATTGCGCGCGAAATCGGACACAGCGTGCTGGTCAAGTGGGCCAAGCTCATTCGACCTGCGTACATTCGCAAGGCATCGTCGTTCTATCGCAAACACGGTGTTAAGGCGGTACTCGTGTCACGATTCGTGCCGACTTTCCGGACGTTCGTGCCATTCATTGCGGGACTGTCGCGCATGTCGTACTCGCGATTTCTCGTCGCGAGTGTTGTCGGTACGATGTTCTGGGTCACCGTGTTTGTCATGGGCGGTTACTACTTCGGGCAGATTTCGTGGGTGAAGGAGAATTTTGCACTCGCGATTTTGGTGGTCGGTTTTCTCACCGTGATGCCCACGACCATAGGTTTGCTCATTCAACTGCTGCGCCGACGCAAGACTCGCCGCCCGGCCGTCAATCCATCTAAGGTGTAATTTGGAATTTCTCGCAACCGTTATCGACATCTTTCTGCATCTTGACGTGCATCTCGGGCAGGTGATTGCTGAGTATGGCACGTTGACGTATCTGATTCTGTTTGCGATTATCTTTTGCGAAACGGGACTGGTCGTGATGCCGTTCCTGCCGGGGGATAGTTTGCTGTTTGCGGCGGGCGCGTTTGCGGCGTTGGGGTCGCTGGATTTGACGGTGTTGCTGGGCGTACTGTATCTGGCACCGATTCTGGGTGATTCGACCAATTACTGGATCGGGCGGTTCATCGGCCCTAAAGTGTACAATTCGAATTCGCGGTGGGTCAAACGCGAGTACATTGACAAGACGCACGCGTTTTACGAGAAGCACGGCGGCAAGACGATTGTGATCGCGCGCTTCATGCCGATCTTTCGCACGTTTGCGCCGTTTGTCGCGGGGATTGGCAAGATGAATTACGCGCGGTTTCTGACCTTCAGTGTCGGCGGGACGCTGCTGTGGATTACGTCGTGCGTTGTCGCCGGGTTCTTCTTCGGCAACATTCCGTTCGTGAAGCAGAATTTCTCGCTGGTGATCTTTGCGATTATCGGCATCTCGGTTTTGCCGATGGCGATCCACTTCTTGCAGGACTGGCTGAAGAAACGGCGTGCAGCAAAGGCTTGAGTTTGCGGACCACTCGCTTGCGGCGGAACTGCTGCTGCATGGCGAGGCGCTGAGTGATCCGGCGATAGTGCTGCTGCATGATGCGTTGGGCTGCATGGCGACGTGGAAGGAGTTTCCGCGGGCTCTGTTTGAGGCGACGGGATTGGATGTCGTGATGTTTGACCGGCGCGGGCATGGGTTGTCGTCGCCGCTGTCTGATGAGTTGCGCACGAGCGCCTACTTGGAAGAGGACGCGCGGCGGTTGCTGGAGATTTTGGATCGGTTGGAAGTGCGGCGCGCGGTGTTGGTGGGGCATAGTGACGGCGGTTCGATTGCACTGGTTGCAGCGGCGTTGTTTCCTGAACGCGTGCACTCCGTTGTGGCAATTGCGGCGCATGTGATGCTTGAGGAGGTCACGATTGCGGGTGTGCGCAATACTCTCGGGACGGCGGATGGTACTCGACTGCTTGAGCGGCTGCGCAGGTATCATGGTGACAAGGCCGAGCGACTCTATGCGGTGTGGCATGAGACGTGGTTGAATCCGGCGCATCGAGAGTGGAATCTGTTGGAATACTTGCCGCGCATTCAGTGTCCCGTGCTGGTGATGCAGGGGGAGTTGGATGAATACGGTTCGGTGGAGCAGGTGAATGCGATTGTGAGTGGAGTGGGGAGGAAGTCGCGGGCGGCGATGTTTCCGGGGGTGGGGCATTCGCCGCAGCGGGAATGTTTGGGGGATGTGGTGCGGGAGATTGCGGATTTCCTAAGAAGTTGTTTATTGGAAAAACGCTAACAAATGTCGGAACGGGAGTTGTTAGGAAACAGGGGGTTGGGTTTTGGCTTGTGATGCGGGGTGCGAGGGGATTGGGGGAGGGTGTTTGAGTATTGAACGCTTGGGCAGGGTGTTGGGTTCCCGAAGGTAATGCAGACCCCATCCCCCGGCCCCTTCCTCGTGAACGGAGAAGGGGGGTGCAGAGGGAGGGCGACATAATTCTTGCCGCGGGGCGTGTTGCATTCGGGGTATTTTTGGGAAATGGCGAGGGAAATTGCTTAAAGCACACTTGAGAGGAATGTCTGATGAAGAACAGTCTTCAATACGGAAAGCTCGAGAACATTAGACTGCGGGATTATCAAGATGAACGTTGGTTGCAGGAAAAGATTGAACAAGAGCCAACGATTCTTGGATTGGGTGAGCTTAGTCTTGTCGGACGTGAGCGCCGACAGCCAACCGGCGGTCGTATTGACTTTTTGTTTCATGACAAAGAGAAGCAGACCATGTACGAGGTCGAAGTCATGCTTGGCGCATTAAATGAATCTCACATCATTAGAGCAATTGAGTATTGGGATATCGAAAAGAGACGATTCCCGAGTCAAGATCACAAAGCGGTTATCATTGCGGAAGATATCACAAATCGCTTTTTCAATATCGTGTATTTGATGAACAAGTCAATTCCGATAATCGCGCTGCAACTCGGTGCCTACAAGCATAATGAAACTCTATTCTTGACTTTTACTCGAGTACTTGACTCCTTCATTGATCAGACAGATGTTGAAGAAGTTGCCGAAGAGTCCGTTGATCGAGCATACTATGAATCGAGATTCAATAAAGGATCGCTTGAAGTGATGGACTCAGTTGTCGAAATTGCACGCAGTCTTGACCCGCAAACAAAGGTAACTTACAACAAAGGTCATGTAGCAATTGGTACTCCAATTAGGAACTACTGCTGGCCTAATCCAAGGAAGAGCGACGCGTACTGTTATTTGGAAATCCGAGTAGGCGATGACAATCTTGACGCGGTTAAGACGCTACTTGCCGAAAATGCCTTGCCTTTCACAAACAAGCGTGAAGACATTCTCGGTTTTTCATTGCCCAAGAAGGTCTTTGAGAACAACAGAAGTATCATCGAGCGCATTGTACAATGCGGTTGGACATCATACCAGGCCTGAGCACATTTAGATTGCCGTGCCGAACATACAAAATGACCATCCCCCCAAAACACATCTCTGAACAACAGTACCCGTTTGCTGACATTGAGGCCAAGTGGCAGACTTGGTGGGCGCAGAACGGGACCTATAAATTTACCCCCCCTGGCCCCCCCGCGCATCGCGGAGGGGAAGCGGAAGCCCCCCTTAGTCCCCCCAAAGTTCCCGAACCAACTTTGGGGGGAGACCAGACGGCCCCCCTTAATCCCGCCATTTCCCCAAGCGAAAATGGAGGGAGACCTGAGCGGAAGCGGAAGCCTGTGCACTATGTGCTGACGATGTTCTCGTATCCCTCGGGGGATAAGCTGCACATGGGGCACTGGTATTGCTATGCGCCGACGGACAGTTATGCGCGGTTCAAACGGATGCAGGGCTACGAAGTGTTCGAGCCGATGGGGTTCGATTCGTTTGGCTTGCCCGCGGAGAACTACGCCATCAAAACCGGCATTCATCCGGCACAGTCCACAGCGAACAACATCCGCTTCATGCGCGAACAGCTCAAGCGCATCGGCGCGATGTACGATTGGGACTACGAAGTGGTCACGTCGTCGCCGGACTATTACAAGTGGACGCAGTGGTTCTTCCTGTTGATGTACAAGCGCGGGCTGGCCTATCAGAAGGACGCGCTGGTCAACTGGTGCCCGAACTGTCAGACCGTGCTGGCCAACGAACAGGTCACGAGCGAGAACTTGTGCGAGCGCTGCGACACGCCGGTCGAACGGCGCAAAATGCGGCAGTGGTTCTTCCGGATTTCTGATTACAATCAAAGATTGCTCGATGGGTTGGATACGATTGATTGGCCGGAGAAGACGAAGGCCATGCAGCGGTATTGGATCGGGAAGTCGGAGGGGACGGAGATCTCGTTCAAATTAGAAATTGGAAATGAGAAATTAGAAAGTGCGGAGACCCCCTCTGGCGCCCCCGCTGAAGCGAGGTGGAATCAGATCCGTGTGTTTACCACGCGGGCGGATACGCTGTTTGGGGTGACTTATGTAGTCTTGGCGCCCGAGCATCCGTTGGTGCGCGAAGTTACCACCGCGGAGCAGAAGGGAGCGGTCGAGGAGTACATCGCCAAGGCGTTGAACCTCTCCGAAGTCGATCGGCAGATGGAAGACCGGCCGAAGACCGGTGTATTCACGGGGGCGTATGCGATTCATCCGCTCACGACTGAACGCGTGCCGGTGTGGGTGGCGGATTATGTGATTGGCAGTTACGGCACGGGTGCAGTCATGGCGGTGCCGGCGCATGATACACGGGATTTTGCGTTTGCGAGGACGTACTCGTTGCCGATAAGAAGGGTTATCAAGCCGTCAACTATGGATGACAAGCTTCGTGATATTTCTACGAATGCTCAAGGAGCGTTGCATGAACTGATCTCTGGACAATTAAGCAAAGCTGAGAGTAATAAACGGCTATTGGAGTTTCGAGACTCTCTCCCCGGAGATGTGTTCAATTCCATTACGGTTCTTGTCAATCAAGTAGAAGCAACAACCGAATATGGAGTGATGTTTGACTCGGGAGAATTCTCGGGGATGACATCGGAAGACGGGATTCGGGCGGTAGGGAGGAAGCTTGAAGAACTTGGTTTAGGCAAGCCGACGGTGACGTGGCATTTGCGGGACTGGACGGTGTCGCGGCAGCGCTATTGGGGCGCGCCGATTCCGATGGTGCATTGCGCCAAATGCGGAACCGTGCCGGTGCCGGAAGAGCAGTTGCCAGTGCTGCTGCCTGAAGATGTGAAGGAATACAAGCCGAAAGGCAAGTCACCGCTGGCAAGCGTGGAGTCGTTCATCAAGACGACCTGCCCGCAGTGCGTCGGCCCGGCTGAACGTGATCCGGATACGATGGACACGTTTGTGTGCTCGTCGTGGTACTATTTGCGTTACCCCGACGCGCGGCTTGATAGTGCGCCGTTCGACAAGGAGCATTTGAGAGAGATGTTCCCGGTGAATACGTATGTCGGTGGGCCGGAGCATGCGATGGGACACCTGATTTACAGCCGGTTCTTTGCGAAGGTGGCCAAGGATGAGGGTTGGTTCCTGTATGAAGAGCCGTTCTCGCGGTTGATTCATCAGGGCATCATCCTGAACAAGGGTGAGCGCATGTCGAAGTCCAAAGGTAACACGGTAGCACCGGAGCCGGTGCTGGAACGTGTTGGCTCGGATGTGCTACGCTGCTATTTGATGTTTTCGGGGGACTACACGCAAGGCGGGGACTGGAGCGAAGGCGGGATTTCGGGAATCGAGCGGTTTATCGCGCGTGTGTGGAGATTGGGGATGGCGGTATCTGCATCAAGTGAGTCTATTCAAGAGTCCGTGCCACGAGATGTCGAGCGGAAGCTGCATCAGACGATTCAAGCCGTCGGGCATGATCTCGAGGCGTTCGGGTTCAATACGCAATTGGCGCGGTTGATGGAGCTCACTAATGCGATTTATGGCTGGGTCGGTTCGGACCTGAAGGATGTCAAGTCGAGCCCGGCAAAGGTCGAGGTGGTTGAGACGCTTGTCAAACTGATCGCGCCGTCCGCGCCGCATTTGGCTGAAGAACTTTGGCACCAGTTCGGACATGAGGGAACGGTGTTTGATGCGCCGTGGCCGATATTTGATACGGACAAGGCCAAGGCTGATTCGGTAACGATTGCGGTGCAGATTAACGGCAAGCTACGGGAGACGTTTGAGGCGCCAGCGGGATCCACCAAGGAGCAATTGGAGCAGCTTGCGATGGATTTGGAGAAGGTTCAAGCGCATCTTTCTGGCAAGGAGCTGGCAAAAGTGATTGTCGTGCCGGGGAAGATTGTGAATCTGGTAGTGAAGGGGTAGATGCAGATTTCTCAAGCGGAAAGGCCGGGGAAACCCGGCCTTTCTACGCATGAATGAGTCACATAAGTAATATTATGTGCTGAATCGCACATAATATGCCGGGGGCGCCGAACCGAGCATAGCAGTCAGAAAGTCCTGGGATGGCGCTCCTTAAGTCCTGGAATCGCGCACCTTGGGGATTGTCCCAGAAGCGCTGTCTACCTTGTGCGTCACGGGTGTTTATATGACTATCCGAAGTCCGGTGACGGCGCTCGTTGGGTCTTGTACCAGAAGTGCTATCTTCCCGGTGCGCCACGGAAGTTCATAAGACTCTCCGAAGTCCTGTGGTGGCGCTTGTTGGGTCTTGTACCAGAAGTGCTATCTTCCCGGTGCGCCACGGAAGTTTAGCGGTTCGAGCTCTACAATGAATCTGTACACCTTGCCAGCCTGCAAATTCAGCTCTTCTTCGTAGCCAAGGTAGCCGCGCTGTTCGATCTTGACGGATGCAGAGCCGGCCGGGATATCACCTGAATAACAGGCTTGCCCGGGTTGTGTGCCATCGGCCAAAGAGCGGTCGCGAACGGAGCAGCGCTTCATTGTTGCGCCGGATACAAGAACCTTCGGCGCAGGTGAATTTACTTCAACAATTAAGTGTGCTAATTCGGCCGACTCGTAACCGAGCGCGATGCGGTCGCCTTCCAGAACCAAGCGGCCGCGCGGCTCGTTGCGGACTGTTGCCGAGGCCGACAAAAGCTCGAGAATTTGTCTCGAAACCTCCGCGGCTGCGCCGGATACGTCTTCCCAACGAGTAGCAGTCGCAGATGCAACGTAGCCACGCGGCATCGATCCCAACGCGACATCTAATACACGGGCATCGGCTCTAAATGATGCCGGTAACTCGGCAATACTGCCAATGACCGCAAAGTCCGCTTTCATGCTCCGCGCGACTGCGATTGCCGCCGAATCCGACTTGACAAAGTCATCAAATTTAGTGACTTCGAGATCGGGATTGTGGCTCAGGTCGGAAACGATGAAAGACTGGAAGGCCAGTTGATAGTCCAGCGCATCCGTCTGCTTCCCCCAGAAATCGTATGTCTCGTTCATCAACGGCTCAAATGGAAAGACCACAACCCGCGGGATTGCCATCGCAGTTGCACCGTAAAGCGCCACAATTAGGCAGGATAGCGCAAGGATTCTCATTAACACCTCCGAAGTAACAAGAGCCGCCCACTGTTGAACGGGCGGCTCTTGCTGTTGTTTCCCAGTCTATCAGGCCAGGCGCTTTTCCAGCGCCACTAACTCGTCTTCAAGGGCTTTCGGGAACTGCTTTCCGAAAATACCGAAGTACTCTCGGGAGCCAGCGACTTCGTTCTTCCAGCCCGCCTTATCAACTGAAAGTACAGTCTTAAGGTCATCAGCGGAAGCGTTCAAGCCGTCGGTGTTTAGGTCGCTCGGTCGCGGCATAAAACCGATTTCGGTTTGGACCCCTCCACCCTTTCCTTCGATCCGGTCCACAATCCACTGAAGAATGCGGACATTGTCGCCAAATCCTGGCCACAAGAACTTGCCACTCTCATCCTGGCGGAACCAGTTGACACCGTAAATCTTGGGCGGATTCGAGACCTTCTTGCCCATCTCGATCCAGTGCTGGAAGTAGTCGCCCATGTGGTAGCCACAGAAGGGCAACATGGCCATCGGATCGTGGCGAATCGTGCCCGCCTTGGTGTCTGTCGCAGCCGCAGTAGCCTCTGAACCCATGGAAGCGCCAATCAGGACGCCGTGGTTCCAAGAAAGCGATTCGACCACAACAGGCACCAAATTAGCGCGGCGTCCGCCAAAGAGAATTGCCGATATGGGCACGCCCTGCGGATCTTCCCAATGCGGGGAAATCGACGGGCACTGCTTGGCAGGAGCCGTGAAACGCGAATTGGCGTGAGCGGCCTTTTCCGGACTGTCCGGCGTCCAAGGACGACCCATCCAGTCGGTCAGCTTCGCAGGCGGCGGCGAGGACAGGCCTTCCCACCACACATTACCATCAGGATCCACGCCAACGTTCGTGAACAAGGCGTTCGACGATGCGGACTTCAATGCGTTGGGGTTGGTCTTAGTGGACGTACCGGGCGCGACGCCGAAGAATCCAGCTTCCGGATTAATGGCGTAGAGCCGACCATCGGTACCATAGCGCATCCAGGCAATGTCGTCACCGACTGTCCATGTCTTCCAGCCCTTCAGGGCATTCGGCGGAATCACCATGGCGAGGTTCGTCTTTCCGCAGGCCGATGGGAAAGCTGCCGCGATGTAATAAACCTTGCCTTCTGGGTTCTCAAGACCGAGAATCAGCATATGCTCGGCCAGCCAGCCCTCACGACGAGCCTGAGCGGACGCTATACGCAACGCGTGGCACTTCTTGCCAAGCAATGCGTTGCCACCGTAGCCGGAACCGAACGACCAGATTTCGTTACGCTCCGGGAAGTGACAAATGGCGCGGGTTTCAGGCTTCAACTCGCCGATCGAGTGCATGCCCTTCACAAAATCCTTCGAATTTCCGAGCATGTCCAACGCGGGCTTGCCGACGCGGGCCATGATAAACATGTTCAAAACAACGTAGGCCGAATCCGTCAACTGGATGCCCACCTTGCTGTACGGACTGCCCAAAGGTCCCATAACATAAGGCATCACGTACATCGTGCGGCCCTTCATGGCACCGGCGAATCGCGGCAGAATCTCATTCTGCGCCTGAGCGGGGGACATGTAGTTATTGGTCGGGCCAGCGTCCGCCTCGTTCTCCGGGCAAATGTAGGTCACCTTCTCGGTGCGCGCCACGTCCGTCGGGTCTGAGCGGTACAGGTAGCAGTTGGGCCAATTCTGTTGGTTTAGACGCTGAAACTCGCCTCTGTCAAGAAGCAGTTGTGTGAGCATGTTACGCTCAGATTCGGAGCCGTCACACCAATGTACCCGGTCGGGCTTGAGCAGCTTTTCGCATTCAGCAACCCAAGAGGTGACGGCAGTGTTGCCAGTCATGTTTTCCTCGCTAACAATAAGGTTAAATCTGCCGCGCTACAGGCACGGCAAACAAAAAATTAAGCAAGTTCGAGGGGATTGTCAAGCGGCCTATAACTGGACTGAGATGGTCACAATAGCGCCGCGTCCCGCCTCGGGAACGATGGTTCTTACGCGCGAAAGGTGGTTGCGGTACTCAGTATCCAGCACATTTTCGATGCGGGCCGCAAGCATGAGAAGCCCCCGTTTGCTCGCCCAATAGCGGGATACACTTAGATCATAACGGAGATATGCGGCCGTTGGAGATTCAAACTCGCCGATGCGAGACTGCTTGGCGGCGCCGACCATTCGCGGGGCAATCTTCCAGCCGAACAGCTCGCGTTCGTATTCTAATGTTGCGGAAACAGGCGGCATTGAAGGCAGGTTCTCGCCGCCAAGAATCTGTCCACGCACGAATGAGAGTTGCAAAGAGAATCTGTCAAATTCCGTAACGTCCCAGCTCGCGTTTGCTTCGCCGCCCCAAAGCGATGCAGGTTTCGCATCATAGCGATAGAGTTCAAGGTCGTTTCGGACCTCGCTCTGCCTGCCCGTCGCCACGGGAAAAATGTAGTTCTCGTAGCGGTCGACAAAGACCGATGCTGAGACCGATCCGGATTTCGAGACTCGGTTAATCTGCAGCTCGGCAGCCCAACCCAATTCGGCACCGAGTTCAGGGTTGCCGACTTCGTAAGAGTAGGCTGCCAAGTGTGGTCCTTCGCTGAAAAGCTCTTCGATCTGCGGAGCGCGAAAGCTACGCGAGAACTGCAACGACAGCGTGGAGGATTGGTCGAGCGACCGTTCGGCACTGACCGCACCGCTCAGGCCGACGAAGTTACGGCTCCGGATGACTCCAATGACGCGGCTAGTGTCAACGTATTCGGGCTCTATGCTCGATACGTCACCGCGGGCCGCTGCGCTCAATGTCCATGCGCCTGTCGGCAAGATCGTGCTTACCGCAATCCCTGACTCCACATGCCGACTGTCCGGTGTGAAGCTAAAGGCGGCGGTCTCGTAGTCGCGTAGCGAACCGGACCAGGAAATTCGCGTGTCTTGGAAGCTGCCAACGGAGCCCAACTTCCCTTCAATGCGTGCCTGATCAATCAGGAGGCCAAACTCAACTCCCAGTGCACCGCTCGATTCGAATTCCTGCTGATGCACGCGGGTGAAGGAGTACTCGGCCTCGATCTCTTTAAGTACTTTCTGAGATATGTGCCAGCCCGCACGAGTCTGAATGGCTTGCCGATCCATATCGACGGACACACCCTGCGGATGTGCGCCGAGAAATCCGCCGGGAAGACCGTATGCTGTGGAGAATCCTGACACTGCGATGCCCGCAAATCCCCAGCGGTCTATCCAGCTTGCTCCGATCGAGCCACTTTCGCGCGTGGACTGCGTGTTGGCGAGACTGGACTTTGCCGTCTCAAGATCGCCAGATCGTCTGTGCGATCCATCCGCATGCACCGTAAGTTTGCGCCACGGCAAAGACAGCACGACAGAAGACGCACCGCTCTTGGTTGCGGTTTCACCCTGAACCTGCGCACCCAGCGACATCCGGTGGGGTTCGGATTGCATCAATGCATTGCGCTCGACATTGACCACCCCGCCGACGACGCTCGATCCGTAGTGGTAGGCGGCCGGGCCGCGAACAAGTTCGAGAGACTGAGCCAGAAGCGGGTCTATCGCGACGGCGTGATCGCTCGATGACGCGGAAAGATCACCAGTAGGTTGTCCATCTTCAAGGATCATCAATCGCGGGCCACCCAGACCGCGTGAGACTGGCCGCGCCGGCGCCGGGCCCATTGAACGCACGGAAATTCCGGCGATTTTTGCGAATGATTCGGCGACTGTGGAAGCAACTTGCTCTTGCAATGCAAGACCCGAAATCTGCACGGATTGCGATGTTCCTGCTGGCAGTTCGGCCGTTATGTCAACAGCGTCGAGTTGCACATTGTCGGCGACAAGCCGGACTTCAATCCGAAGAGTGTCCGCATCGTGCAATGTGACCGTCCGCTCGGCAGACTGATAGCCGATGCGGCTGAAAGACAAGCGATGCACACCCGCCGGAAGGCGCGGAAAGTGAAAGCTGCCGTCCGCATGAGCGAGCACGCCGCGTTGCAGGTCGACAATTTGAATTTCGCAGAAACTCACGCCCTCGCCGGAATTGATATCGAGAACTGTACCTTCAAGCGCGGCGCCGAATGCCACGCAGGCCTGCACTACGAAGAGAATCGCAAACGCAAACCTGCGTGGCGCAAAGTGGCGCAAGGTCATGGCGTATCCGTGACGACGACGGGAATCTGCGGTGAGACGTAGTCGTCGTGGCCTTCGTGAAGGAGCGCGATGCGAAGGGTAGTGGTACCGGTGGTAATGGAGTTCAGGTAGAACGCCCATTCCCACTCCTCACCGTCTTCATGTCCCAGACGCGCGGATGCCATCGCTTCGTTTTCTATGCGGACATCAAGTTCAACGACTTCGTCCTCAGACGATGCGAGAGGTCCGTGATCATGGGCCTCAGGGCGGAACCACTCGCCGTCTTCATCAAGAAACCAAACTTGAATGGGGCCAAGCGTGTCCGGAAAGGTAACGGCTAGTGATCCTGTGACCACGTTTCCATCAGCGATTACGAGGGTGTCGGAGCCGACGATCAATGCAGTGCCAAACGCTTCGGCATGGTCACCATCATCGCCGGCCGGGTTGTCATCAGAGTTGCTGCAACCTGCGAAGGAGAAGAGGCACGTCAAAGCGAGAGCACACAAAGTGCTCCGAGAATTCAAAGAACGGAACATGGAGAATCTCCTGAGAGTGGTTAAACACAAGACGGCGCACAGCAAAAGGTGCCGCCTGACCAACGAAAATATGTGTTTAGCTCACAGGAGGAGCGCGGGCATCCGCAGAAAGAAGATAGACAGAAGCCGCGTTTTGTTCTTTGACACGAACTAAAAACGAGACTTCATACGAGGCGGGGACGAATTCGGATACGGGCAGAGCCGAATGCGCGAGAATCTGGCAGGCGGCGCAAGCGTCATCGTTGCAGTCCGTGTCGCCGGAATGCCAATGACCAATTGAATGCGGGCAATCGCAATGATGCGCATGATGATGCTCATGCGCAATGGGAAATGTGACAAGCAGATTGAGCACGGCATAGAGTGCCGTGATCAACGCCGTCATGCGCTTAAATGCGATTTCCGTATTCATGGGTTTTGCGGGAACGTCTGGGAATCGAACCCAGCCATCCATGTGTTACATGGACGCAAACGGTTTTGAAGACCGCGGGAGCCACCAGTGCCCCATCCGTCCCCACGGCGTCATGCCGTGATTGATTTCAAACTTTCGGCGAATTCGCGGGGAGCGCCGCCAAATGCGCCGTTGCTCATGAACAATACTACCGACGGCCTCTCGTTCAATAGCAAACGAATGCGCGAGGCGACTTGCACGTTCTCGCATGCCTGTGCGAGAATTCCGCGCTGCTCCAGGTCCTGGCACATGCGCACGGTGTCCAACACTTCAGCAGCAGGAACTTTCTCTTTGCGGTGTACTGTGCCAATGACCACGGCGTCCGCATGTGCGAGGCCGTCGCGAAAGTCGTTCTGATACTTGTTGCGAACGGCGGTGTTGGAGCGCGGCTCGAAGGCCGCGATAATCCGGCGGCCGGGAAACTCGGCGCGCATGGCTTCAATGGCAGACGCGATGGCAGTTGGGTGGTGCGCGAAGTCGTCGAACACAAGGAGCGAATCTGACTCAAAAAGCAGCTCCATGCGGCGCTTGATTCCCCGGAAAGCACTTGCGCCACTTCTAATCTCATGAGTCGTCAGACCCAAAGCTACTGCTCCGGCCCAGGCCATCGCAATATTCAATCGGTTGTGGTCGCCAAGACTGCGCGAGGCAAAGTCTGCGATGACTTCGCCGGTAGGTAATCTGAGATCACGACTTCGTACTGAATAATCCGACGCCTCGTCAGAAGAGACGCGAACGACAGCGCACGGTGCCTTTTCGGCAAGTGCGAGTGCGTGGGGACTATCGGCCGCGACGACCAACGTACCGGTGCGCGGCAGTTGAGCAACCAGCCGCTGATAGGAAAGCAGCATTTCATCGAGTGTCGGGAAGATATCAAGATGGTCGTGCTCGACACGGCCCAACAGCAAAACATGCGGAAAGTAATCGAGAAACTTGGAACGCTTATCAAAAAAGGCGCTGTCGTATTCGTCGCCTTCGATGACAAACTCGCCCCCCGCGCCGTAACCGCCGCCAAACGGCAGGTCGAGTGGATCGGCGCCAATTAGATAGGAAGGCGAGCGGCCTGCGGAATGGAGCATATGCGCCATGCATGCGGTCGTCGTACTCTTGCCGTGTGTTCCGGCGATTACGACACGTTTTTTGCCGAGCATCGTTGTGCGGCGCAGGAACGACGGGAAAGATTCGAGATTCAGATTGCGGTCGAGCGCCTCTTCAACTTCAATGTGGCCGCGAGATTGAACGTTGCCAACGATAATCGTGGTGGATTTGTCCGCAGGAAGATTATCCGGCGAATAGGGTGTCTTTACCTCGATACCAGAACGGCGAAGAATCGAGGCGGCGGGTTCATAGACGCTTTGGTCTGATCCGCGCACTTTGAAGCCGGCCTGTTTGAGCAACACCGCAACATTCGCCATCGCGATGCCGCCGATGCCCATCAGATAGACTGACCGACTATCTTGCATTTTCTAATTTGTTTTGGAGTTGAAGCTCGGCTGCTCTCAGCGTGTTGCTCATCAACATCGCAATTGTCATGGGGCCGACACCTCCGGGTACGGGCGTGACAGCTGAGGCGATGGGTGCTACTTCATCATAGCGCACATCACCGCATAACCCGCCGCCTTCTGCCTCTGATCGGCGGTGGATGCCCACGTCAATGACGACCGCGCCGGGCTTGACCATGTCGGCAGTCACAAAATGCGGTTGGCCGATTGCGACAATGAGAATATCTGCACGGCGGCATTGTTCCTTTAGATCGCGGCTGCGCGAGTGGCAGATGGTTACCGTTGCGTCGCCTGGATTTGCTTTCAAAGACAGAAGAGTTGCGATGGGGCGGCCAACAAGATTTGAACGGCCAAGCACAACGGCATGCTTGCCAGACACTTCGACATTTGTTGCGCGCAGAAGCTCGATGATGCCGGCAGGAGTGCACGGAATGAACCGCGGACGGCCTAACGATAGCAATCCCGCGTTGGCGGGATGCAGGCCATCAACGTCCTTCAGGGGGTCAATCGTGTCAATGACTTTGTCGGAGTCAAGGTGCTTCGGTAACGGCAACTGAACAAGAATGCCGTGATAACGAGTGTCGTTATTGAGTCGGCGAATTGTGTCCAGCAACTCGGAATCACTTGTTTCGGCAGACAGATGAATCGTCTCCGAAAGCATGCCGAGTTTTGCGCAAGCTTTGCCCTTGGCTTTGACGTACACTGCCGATGCGGGATCGTCGCCAACCAGCACCACCGCAAGACCGGGAGTCACGCCTGCTGACTCTTGAAGCGCTTTGACGCGCAGTTTGACTTGTTCTTGAATCTGCGCGCCGATGGCCGCGCCGTCAATTTTTATGCTCATTATGGGGTACTACTTCCGGACGGATACGGCGCGCGCAAAGCCGCGTGAATACTGCCTAAGGTGCAAATAGTCAAATACCGATCGAGGAAGAATTCTGCGGCGCAGCCTGTGCGCAATACTTAGGACAAAGGAATAGACAACATCTGCACACAACGCGCGATGAAGAGTTCGACCCGAAGCGGAATGGCGGTCGTTTTCGTATGGGTTTGGGTAGAGCCAGTCGAGGTTGAGTTCGCGGAACAGTTGTGGGTGCTTCTCGACTAACCGCGGTACGCTGCCTTCGCCGTAGGCCTCGACCACTCGCAGAACTTCATGGATGGTGCGGAAATGATGGTGCACAGCGAGTGCTTGCGGGGCGCCGTAGATCGGCACTCCCTGTGCTTCGAGGCGAACTCCGAGGTCGAGGTCCTCTCCACCCCAGCGGTCGAAAGATTCGTCGAAGAGGCCGATGTCAAGAAGTACTTGTCGAGGCACAGAGCAATTGCGCGTGAGAAAATAGCGGCCTGGCAGCGCTGTATTTGGTGGAAGCTTACCTGCTCCGCTGCCGTCAAGGTACGTGCTGATAGCGCGATATTCGGTGTTATCAGCAAAGACTGACTTACCAACAACTGCGCAGCAACGACCGGCATGTGCAGCAAGGTGCGCTTGCAAGAAATTGCACTCAATCGTGTGGTCGCCGTCAATCATCACGATGATCTCGCCCCGTGACTCACGAATACCGCGGTTGCGCGCTGTTGATCGGTTACACGGTTCCGTCAGCAGAATTGGGAGCAGTCGGCTGTCAGCATGTGCTGTCAACCATTCGGCAGTGCCGTCAGCCGATGCGCACTCAACAACGACAATTTCGTAGTCGTCCGGGGGATAATCCTGATCTACCAGTTGCGTTACCAGCCGCTCAATAAACGCGCGTTGGCGGAAACTGATGACGACGACACTGAATGTCATCCTACGGGGAGTCCCAAGTTGCGGTAGTGCCCATATTGGGAGTCCATGACACGCCGCAAGTCATGCCGCTCTTCCACCCATTCGCGTCCGAAACGTGACAGATGCCCACAGCGGGCGCGATCCTCAATCAGTTCGCGCAGGACGCTTGTTATAGACTCAGGCGTAGCCAAGACGAATGGGTGCTCGCCAATCAGCGGGAGCATTTCTTCGGGAATGTTTGTAATGACTGGTATGCCCATCGCGAGTGCCTCGACGCCGCTCATACCATAGCCCCAACCGCCTGCGTTCGTCAATTGATCCACGAAGATGTCGCAACTCGCTTTGGCCTCGAGCGCTTGCGAATGGCTCACGTCCCGGATCATCACGAATTCAACAGGGAAAAGAGATTGAAGTTCTACAATCGCGCGCTCGATGAACGAGGTGCCTTTTTGTGGATTTCGAGCTGCGTGTCCGATGCGAACCGGCGAATGAATAGAAAAGGGCCGATACGTGAAGGACTCTATGCGGGCTGGCAGGTATTGATAGTGCAGCCGAGAGTCGAGTACGGCCAAGTCCCATTCCGGAGTGATCCGCAAATCGGTGATGGTGTCCACTGCAGGGATGTATCCGCGCGAGCGCAAATCGGAGCCATGATAGTAGGAAATGACCGGCTTGCCGAGGTCGTGAAACGCGCGAGCGAATCGAGCGTCACGAGTGAAGTCGGCGCCGCCGTCCAAATGAAGCACATCAAAATCTAAGAGAGAAAACTCTTCAATTGCCGTTCTCACCCTGCGCCAGTTTCGTTCATCGCGAAGTGCATGGAGAACTCCTGCGGTGGGGCTGGGCTGCCACTGTGGGACGCGGCCATTTACGACTCTTGACGGGACTTCATGTGGATCGTGTGCCACCATACGGCGAAGTGCGCGCACCCATGGTCGGTTGGGCATCCCCACGAGATTCAGGCAAATGTCGTCGGGAAAATTCCAGCGGCTGTGCCAGAACGTGACGTAGCGGCAATGGTCGCCACGGCGTTCATGCTCTTCTTTAAACAGAGCGAGCGTGCCTGACACATGCTCGGGCGCGATGTAGAGAATCTTCATCGCACCAGGAGTTTTCGAATGTGGCGGATTTCGTCCGAAGTGAAGAACTTGGAGACGATCAGCGCCACGGGAAAGGCCACAGCCAACGCGAAACGCGCGAGCAATGAAGGCTCCGTGACCATCGTTACGCCCATGAAACCGGCGCCCAGAACAAACAGGATGAAGAGCCTGCGCCATTCGTAGGCCACAGGATAGAGGCGGTTCACTACAAAATAAAGCAAGATAGCCTGAATCACAAATGCAACGAGCGAAACCCAGGCCGATGCCAGCATTCCGTAACGCGGTACAAGAAGAATGTTCCCAATAATAGTGACAGCTGCTGCAGCACCCGTGACGAGTGGCAAGCGGCGTGTTGCCTTCTTGAGGAAGATGCCGACCATCATGTTGGCGTAGATACCGTCAAATATGTGTGCGAACAGCACCAGCGGAAACACCGCGAACCCTGCCCAAAACGCCGGAGCGATTATCTGGCCAATCAGCGGCAGTTCCGCTGTCAAGATGGGCTGGGCAAGCAGCGTCAACCAGACCGAAAACGTCATTGAAATGAAGACGTAGTAGGTCAGTACTTTTGAGAAAAGTGTAGCCGCGTTTTCATCTTCGGCATGCTTCAAGAAGAATGGCTGCCACGCGAAGCGAAACGCGGCATTGATTACGCCCATGAACATGCCGAGCTTGTAACCGGCTGAATACAGTCCGGCTTCTTCTGACCCACGGTAAACTTCGACTGCTTTTCGGCCAGCAAGTTCTACGACCATGACAAAGAGGTAAGTGGGAATGTTCGGCAAGCCGAATGCCAGCATTTGCCGCAACAGCGGTCCGTCCATGCGCCATTCCACGGACTTCAAAAGCGTTGGTAGCAAAAGAAGGGCTGTGACTGCGCTGGCAATCAGATTTGCAAGCAAAATCCCCTGCAATCCCAAACCCTGCTCAATGAACAAGATGTTCAATGATAGAGTCAGCGTGACGTTGATTAACTTTTGCCCCGCGAAAACCAAGGGGCGGTTTTCGCTGCGCAAACGCAGGAAAGGGAAAGTGCCGATGGTGTCAAAGAACAGAACGCCGATGCAAAGCAGAACGCTGGGCGTGACTTCAGCAGGGCGTTGTGGCGCGCTGATGAGCAAATTACCGATGAATCCGCTGGCCAACGCGAGGACGCCGCTTAGCGCTATGCTCGAAAACAAGGCCAGTATCAGGGTTGTGCCTGTTACCCGCGCTTTGTCAACGCCGTGGTCGCGGAGATTGTAGAACCTGAGATAAGCGATGTCGAGACCGTACACATAAAATGTGTACATCACCGCCAGAAAGAGATAATAGAGCGACAGCTCGCCGTAATCTGCCGCCGACATGCGGTGGCTGTAATACGGCAGAAGAAGAAAAGTAATCGAACGCGTGAGAACGTGCGCGAAACCGTAGATGATGGACTCTTTGGTCAGCGCCCGCAGCTTTTGTGATACGCTCTTAGACGACAAACAGCAAGTATGGTAGAGTGAAAGCGGTGAGGAGGATCCAAGGCGAACGCAAGATTGCGGGAAGGCTGCCGATGCCGATTAGGAAGGCGGGCCAGGCGACGAACAAGTAGCGCGCTTCAGCTTGATCATAGCGGGAGTTAAGCCAAAGATAGGCCGCGATTGTGAGCCCGAGACTCAGCACAACGACGGGCGCAAGTCTCCACTTTGCAAGAGCGGATATAAGCACAAAGGTTAACAACGCCGACGCGGGCAACATTAGGATGACGCCCTTCCAGCCTTGCCAGAACTCACTGAAAGGAAAAACCGAGGAGCGAGCGAAGTACGCCATTGTGTCAAATCCTATTAACCGCCAAGAGCTGTCGCCAAATCCAGCGTCGAGCGGCACGAGTGCTCCAAATTGTGTCAGATTGCGCCAGGCGAGGGGTGACAATGCGAGGGCTGCAAAACTCGATATAAGCAGGGCGCGTGCCGGATGCAGACGAAAGTGAACCCACAAAATGTGCAGCGCTAACGGTGATAAAAGGAGCAAGGACAGCTTTACATACAGGCCAGCTACGAAGAGCGCTGTGACAACCAGAACTGGTCTGATAGTATCAAGTTTGAGCGCGCGAAGATATGACAGGACAATGAGGCCTGCCATAAGCCAGGCAGCACTCTCATTGCCTGCGAGGGTCGAGAAACGAACGAATACACCTGACAAAAGCAAGAAGATCGCAAATGGAATTGCAATGGCAGAAAGGTCGCTATTCAGCCCTGCGCCAATCTTCCAGGCTGTGACCAGCAAAATGCCGAACATGATGAGCGCAAGCCAACGCCCAACCTTTGCTACACCTACATCTTCAGTCAGGCCGAACACCTTGCATAATGCTGCGTGTATAATGTAATAGAGCGGTGACTGGTAGTTCTCGAACGTCGAATGCTTGCCGTCTTGCCATTCTGTTATCGGCGTTGCACTCGTTGGAAGCGCTGTGTGCTGAAGGACATAGCTCGTGTAGTTCACGTGCGCGGCTTCGTCGTTATAGGCCGAGAGTTGAAGCGCGTGCGGAGGGGTGTTGTAAGGCGTCTCGATAATCAACCAAACGCGAACCGCGATGCCGATAATTGCCGCGATTGCGAGGGCAATTTGCCAGCATCGCTCGGACGTTTTCACGGCCGGAGCAGTGAAGTCCCGGACATTTCTGTCGGCTGCTCGATGGCGAGGTAATCGAGAACCGTCGGCGCCAAATCAGCCAAGCGACCGCCTGCACGGAGAGTACTGTACCCTTCGCTATTGACAAAAGCTACGGGCACTACATTTGTGGTGTGTGCAGTGTGTGGGCCGTTGCTGATCGGATCCCACATTTGCTCTGCGTTGCCATGATCCGCGGTGATCAGTAGCGAGTAGCCATGCTCAATTGCTGCGGCTACCATTTTGTCCACGCTGGCGTTGACGGCTTCTACCGCACTGATTGCGGCGGCGAGGACTCCGGTATGCCCGACCATATCACAATTTGCGAAATTGACACAGATGAAATCATGTCTCTTTTCAGCAATCGCGGCGCACAGTTTTGCCGTGACCTCATGAATGCTCATCTCCGGCTGAAGATCATAAGTGGCAACCTTTGGAGAGGGCACCAGGATGCGGTCTTCGCTTGCAAAAGGCGTATCTTGACCGCCGTTAAAGAAAAACGTGACGTGTGGGTACTTTTCAGTTTCGGCGATGCGCAATTGAGCCAAGCCGCGCTCAGACAACACTTCGCCGAGAATGCGCGTCAGCGACTGCGGCGGAAACAGCACGGGGAATCGGTAGGCCTCGTGATATTGTGTCATCGTGACATAAGTGCGCAGCTTGTAAGGGCACGCGAACTCTGCGAAGTTTTGATCTGTCAAGGCGGCCGTCAATTGCCGCGTTCGGTCTGCCCGGAAATTGAAGAACAGCACACCGTCATTTGCGCCGATGCGCCTCGACTTTTCTGTACTGATCACGGTTGGCAGGATGAACTCATCGGTCACGTCATTAGAATAGGATTGGCGAATGGCTGTATCGGCATCCGGCGCCGTCTCCCCCACTCCATTGACCAGTGCATCGTAAGCCTTCTTAATACGCTCCCAGCGTTTGTCGCGATCCATGGCGTAATAGCGGCCAGAAACCGTACCGATAATACCGACGCCAAGCTCTTGAACCCAGCTTTCCAATAGGGCGACGTGCTTGATACCGCTCTGCGGAGGCGTGTCGCGGCCATCCGTGAAAACATGAATGACAACATCCGAGAAACCATTTCGCTTACAGGTTTCCAAAATCGCGCGCAAGTGATTCAAAGATGAGTGCACACCGCCGTCGCTGACCAGTCCAAGCAGATGCAGCGCAGCATTTCGCGACCTTAATTCTTGAATCAGTGAAAGCAGAGTCTCGTTTTCATAGAACGATCCGTTGCGGATTGCAACGTCAATTCGTGTGATATCCTGATAGACAACGCGGCCAGCTCCAATATTGAGATGACCTACTTCGCTGTTCCCCATTTGGCCGGCGGGTAAGCCAACATCTTCGCCGCACGTAATCAATGTCGCTGCGGGATTCCGTGTCCAGAGCTTATCGAGAAACGGCGTGTTCGCGCGTGTCACGGCATTGTATGGGCCGTCGGGGGCGATTCCATAGCCATCTAATATTGCAAGAATAATTCGGCGCTTGCTCATTTGCTACTTGTTGAAGTTTCGGCCTGGAACACGGTCGTTGCCCCGGCGTTCCGTGATGCCTTGTGTATCAAGATATTCTAAGAACGGAACAGTGTACTTGCGAGACGACTCTAATACTTTACTTAGTTCAGAAACTTGTACCGTGCTCTGCGACTTCAGCAACGCGCGGACCGACTCAATTGCGACTTGAAAAGTTTGCATCTCGAAAAATAGATCTGTACCGAGTCGCATTGCACGGCCTGATCGAGCTGCGGCGACAAGCGCTTTGTCCACATCGGTCTTTGGTGCGCGTAGGGCTTCGGAAAGGACAGATGAAGAACGCGGAGCGAAGCCGTCGGCATGCAGTGCGCGCAACACTTCTTCGACAAGCTTGGTCATCCGCGAGTCCAAAGATGGCGAAGAGCTTGAAGAACGCAATAGTCCATCCTGCAAGGCAATCTTGCCCTGCGACTGCATGTCCTTCAATAGAAGAGTCAGCAGCGGTTCGGGCAGGCCCTTGAGCGCAGAGGCTACCTGCGCCGTCGTGAAACCAGTGGCGTCCCGCTGTTTCTCATGCAATGCGGACAGTTCTGCGAGAATGGCCTTTTGCCAGCGCTGCATGGAAGTGCGATGGAACGTGAAGCCTGCATGGTGTCGAAGCACGCCTTCTGAGTTCGACACCAAGGCAAGAAGAGTTTCATCTGTCACGCCGAAACGTTGGCCGAGGCTGCGCAACGGTTCGCCGAGCAGCGCCCGGTGCTCCAACCATTTCGAAACGGCAATTGCTAAGTTCTCGCCAGTAAGTTCGGCGAGGAACGCAGATACTGAGGCTCGTTGGCGGGCGAGGCGCAACGGTGGATCGTATTCGAGCACGACACCGCCGCCCAGTGTTGTCATTGGTGAGTACCGCCGCACAATGAAACGGTCGTTCCACGTTGCAACAACAGGAGTATCGAGCAGCAATAGGCCATAGGAATAGCCACCATGCTGCGTGAAGAGCCTGAAGCGCGCCATGACCTCCTGTGTGCCAATCAGAATGCGGACACGCTGGCGGTCTTTGATCTGCGGTGCTTCGCCTATTTGTTCGAATCGAATTGCCAGTCGGCGAGAGGCGCGCAGCGCGTCCGGTGCAGTCAGAGTTTGTCCGCGTTCAGGCAGTCTGTCAGAGCTAAGATTCAGAGCGGCGCGCATGCCGGATCGGATAACTGTGTGGTCGCGCGCATTACTCTGAAGTTGTTTCACCCGAGCCGCGATTTTGCCCGGCAAGAGTTCTACACGTTGTTCGCGCTCGACCGTACCGGAAAGGACTGTGCCCGTGACGACAGTGCCGTGCCCATGCACGCTGAAGACACGATCAATGGGGATACGCAGAATGCCTTTCTCCGGCTTGCGAGAAACGGTTGGCAGGGTTTTGAGTAGAAAATGGCGAAGTTCAGGAATTCCCGTTCCGGCCAGAGAGTCCACTTGGAAGAGCGGCGCATCCTGCAAGAACGTTCCAAGGGTCACTTCACGAATCTGCTGGACAACCAGTTCCTGCCATGACGCTTCCGTGACGCCGCACTTTGTCAATACGATTGCGCCAGATGGGATACCAAGAAGGCGCAGGATATGAAGATGTTCGCGTGTTTGCGGCATCACGCCGTCGTCCGCGGCGATTACCAATAGAGCAAAATCCACTGTTGCCGCGCCGGCAACCATATTATGAATGAACTTTTCGTGTCCGGGCACGTCAATGATTGCGGCAACATCATCGAGAAACGCGAATCCAAGATCAATCGTAATTTGGCGGCGTTTTTCTTCGGGCAAGCGGTCGGGATCCGTGCCGGTTAAGGCACGAACAAGCGACGACTTGCCATGGTCAATATGGCCTGCGGTGCCGACAATAATCCGGCCCATTAGTCCCGCTTGAAAATACTCTGCATGTCGAAGGTATGATATTCCGCCATGCACCATCGGCAGCCGTTGTACTGCGGCCTGTGCTGCGCGTCAATCATTCGCTTGACTTGATCAATCGTGTAGATCTTGCGCCGCTTGTCTTCCGGGATCTTTTTAATATGGCACTCATACTTTGGGGCGGCCATACTATGAATGATGAGATTTTCTTCATCAACGAGATACATGGTTAGTCCTCGGACTGTGGTGATCCATTGTTCGATGAAAAACGCGCGCGCAGCATGCGCATTTCAGAGGTTGTCAATTCACGCCAGCGACCCGGTTTGAGGTTGCCAAGCTTGATACCCGCCTGCTCAACGCGGACCAGTGAATTGACATGTGAGCCAAGTGCAGTGATCATGCGCCGCAGCTGCCGCTTACGGCCGTCACCGAGCGTGACATCATACTGCGAAGGAGAATTCTGTGTAACTTCGAGGGCACGCGCCATGCCATCTGAAAGCTCTACACCGCGCAAGAGCCGCATTGCCTGTTTATACTCAAGTGGCGGATGTACTTCGATGCGATAGACTTTGCGCGATCCGAAACTCGGATGCGAGAGACGGTGCGCCATGTCACCGTCATCCGTGATGAGAAGCAATCCACCTGAATCGCGGTCAAGCCGACCGACCGGAAAATACCGTCGGTCCTTGGGGAGATAATCGAGAATAATCTCGCCCTCTTCCCTGCTCAATCGGCAAGTGCTCAGTACCCCGATGGGTTTGTTGAAGATGAGAATCTTTGGCTCAGGAGCTTCCGTCACGCGTTTACCGTGAACATGAACGACGTCGCGCACGGGGTCCACGCTTACGCCCAACTGTGTAACTCGCCGGTTGTTCACATTGACTGCGCCAGAAGCAATTAAGTCGTCAGCGGCGCGGCGCGAGCAAACGCCATGACGCGCGAGATAGCGGTTCAGCCGCTCGGGTTTTAGCAAAAGACCCTCGGCGTGAGGGTCTGTTGCGAGCGGAGCGCTCGAGCGCCGGGTACGCTTCAACCCTGCGTCAGAACGTTTGACTTTTTGAAGCGAGCTTGCCACTTGTCCAGCGGGATTTCTGACTTGGATTTGAATTTCAATTTGCGCTTACCAAACATAGCGTCCACGCGGATCGTCAGCTCTGTCACGAAGCCGTCCGCAATTGCGACTATATCCTCAGAGACGAGGTCTTCATACTGTATTTTGATTGCGCGGTCTCCGGGGTACAAGCCGCCGAGCAAGGTCGCGTCGAACTTGCCCGAAGGCGAATCGAGGAGCAATTCGCCGTCCACAAAGACACGCAGTTTGCTTACATCAAAACGTACGAAGTTCTCATTGGGAACAACAGCAACCATTGCGCTGCCTGTTAGCCGCTCGTAAACGCCGGTAACTTCCTGATCAGGACTTTCCGCGGTAATTGAAACACGCACAGGAGTGGGAGTCTTGTAGCCCGGTACATCGGCGAACTCGATTATACGCGGCCCATAAGCCGTGCTGACGCGCGCATTGCCAACTCCAACGGAAACACCATCCAAGCGAATTCCCGCTGCAAGAGGTTTTGTTTGTACCGAAAGGTACGGCACAGGCAGTTGCTGAACCGGCTGCAAAGAGAATGCGGCCAATTCTGCTTGCGCATCGGTGTTTAAGAAAACCTCAATACTGTCGGGCTTGACCAGATGCCCGTTCAGCTCGAGTGTGATGACATAGATGCCGCGATCCAGACCGCGAAATGTATGTGGAGTGACATTGCTTGTCTTCGCGCCGTTGACAACGATTGCAGCACCGGCAGGTTCAGAGGAGACTGTAATTTGTGTGCCCGTCAATGCGCGCGGCATTTCGATAGCAGGATAAGAGTTCGAGGGAACCTTGGCGGCAACGGGGAGATCGTCATTTTGAACCACTGGCTCGCGATACTCCGTGGCATCATCGAAATCCATCATTAGCCGCCGGGCTGGCGCGGGAGGAATCGAGCGGACAATCTGTTCATCACGGGAAAACGCATCTTGCCGGACGCGGTCTCGCGCGGCGATATTGTCTGATTTTACAATTACCGACGAGTCGTTGAGTTGAAACGCTGCAACAGACGTCCTACCCTGCTGAATCTCAACAATTGCCACTTCCGGATCGGCGATGACGCCTTGCCCGCGAACAGTCACCAGCCGCCGCCCGACCGGGATGTTGGTCAGTACCGTATCTGTCGTCGCGCCTGTCTGTACGCCATCAATGAAAATGTCCACACCCTTGATGCTGGATGTCACGCGCAAATCACCAAGTGGTGTGGCGTCGCGATTGAGTATCCACCAGGCAACGACCGTAATGACCAGCAGCGGCAAGACAATCCGCAGCAGATTGCCAAGAAGTTGTACAATGGGACGTGAATTGCGTCGGGGCATGAATACCTTTAGGCGCGATTTTGGTCAGTGCGGGTGTCGAGGAAGGGCTTAATCAACTCGATTGGCACCGGGAAAATGGTCGTTGAGTTATTCTCCGTGGCGATCTCCACAAGCGTTTGCAGATAGCGCAACTGTAAGGCCTGTGGATGCCGGGCGATAATTGCCGCGGCCTCTGTCAACTGATCGGCGGCCTGGCGCTCGCCCTCTGCCGCGATGATCTTGGCGCGGCGTTCGCGTTCGGCTTCAGCCTGACGAGCCATGGCGCGCTTCATCTCTTGGGGAAGATCAACGTGCTTCAGTTCAACCAACGAGACTTTGATTCCCCAAGGATCAGTCTGCCGGTCAATGATCTGCTGCAATTCGTCGTTGATTTTCTCGCGTTCCGAGAGGATTTCATCCAGTTGAATCTGTCCGAGCACGCTTCGCAAAGTCGTTTGGGACAACTGGCTGGTCGCAAACATATAGTTTTCCACGTCGAGGATCGCTTTGGCGGGGTCCATCACGCGGAAATACACGACGGCATTGACTTGAAGTGACACATTGTCGCGTGTAATGATGTCTTGCGGTGGAACGTCGAGCACGACGGTTCGCAAGCTAACTTTCATCATCTTGTCCACGAGGGGAATCAGAATAATCAATCCCGGCCCCTTGATGCCGATTGAACGGCCCAGACGGAAGATAACGCCACGCTCATACTCATTCAGAACACGTATGGAGGTGCTGATAATGAAGATGGCGAAGACGACAACAAAGGCAACCAGTGGTAACATGGTCAGTCCTTCATGAGGTTATTGTTCATTCACCGGCTCTACGGTCAATTGCATGCCGTTGACCGCGGTTACCCGGACGCGCGCGCCGCGAATCAGCGGCCGTGCGCAGTGCGCGGACCATAGTTCTCCGTGCACAAGTACTTTGCCTTCCGGTTTCAAATCGCTCGATACCGTGCCCATCTCGCCAACCAGTCCTTCGCTGCCTGTCGTGACTTTGCGCCGTTGAGCGCGAAGCCCCATGCCGACGACGAATGCGAAGAACAGCGCAGTAACAACTGCAGCTGGAATAATCAAGCCAAGATCTACGGAAAACCCGGTGGTTCCGGGTTGAAACAGCATGAGCGAGCCCAGTACCATACTCACCACCCCGGCAACGGAAAGCAGGCCGTAACTGGTTATTTTGATTTCAAGGACAAACAGAATAATCGCCAGAGCAATCAGAAGCAGCCCCGCCCAATTGACGGGCAGCAACTGCAAACTGTAGAACGCAACAATCAGCGAGATGCCGCCGACAACACCGGGAAACAAGGAACCAGGGTTGTACAATTCAAAGAAGAGGCCGTACACGCCGATTAGAAGCAGGATATAAGCAATGTTGGGATCGGCAATGATATCGAGGATTCGCAGCCGCAGACTCATCTCAGGCCGTACGATGGCAGCTTTCTCAGTTGCCAGGGTATCGGCCTTGCCGTTGATCATGACCACCCGGCCATGCAGCAGTGTCAATAGAGAATCCGCGTTCGGTGCTACGAAATCAATGACGCCGAGCTGCAGCGCTTCCGACTCTGTTATGGACTTGCTCTCCCGCACGGCTTGTTCCGCCCATTCGATGTTGCGGCCGCGCTGTTCGGCTAACGTGCGAGCAAAGGCTGCGGCGTCGTTTGTGATCTTGCCTTCCACGACGCCCGAGGTGTCCTCGCCTCCGCCTCCAATGCCACCCAGTCCTACGGGGTGTGCGGCGCCGATGTTTGTGCCGGGCGCCATGACCGCGATGTGAGCGGCAAGCGTGATAAACACTCCCGCTGAACCGGCCCGCGCGCCGGATGGTGCTACGTAAACGACAACTGGAATTTCCGATGCCAGTATAGTCTTGCACATCATGCGAGTTGTCTTTAAGAGGCCACCGGGGGTGTCCATTTCAACGACCAGCGCTTCCGCACCCGACTCTTGTGCGCTTTTCAGGGCATCGTCGAGCATTTCATTCGCGACCGGCCCGATGCCGCCATTGATCGTCATCCACTGAACCGTAGTGGCTTGCGCCGAAGTTATCAGCACCGCCAAAACCAACCCGAAGCGCAACATGTAACGCTCCTACGCCTTATCGCCGGCCAGCGACAGAATCACATTGGCCAGTTCGCCAACTTCTTGGTCAGCGACTGTGCGCAGATTCAGCAATACGATATCGTCCTGAACAGTGCCAATCACCGGCAGTGAGCTTAGCCGGAGTGCTTTGGCAAAGCGTGCAGACGAGAGTTTCACATGACGAATCGCGACCGCGAAGGACGGCAACGGTGTCGCGGGCAAAGTCCCGGAGCCGGCCTGCGCTGGTGACTCACGCACTTCCAAGACTGCCCACTCGCATGACTTCAATAACAAAATCAGTTTCTCTGCGCGCGCCCTCGTGACCTGCGGCGTCTCGGCAAACATGCGCCAAACAGGAAGTTCACGTGCCGCTCTGTCCGGGTGTAAGAAGCTCAGCAATGTGGCGGCCAGAGCCGCAATCTCAAGTTTTCCCGGGCGCAAGACTCGCGCCAACGGTGACTTTTTCAGTTTTGTAACGAGCGACTTACGGCCTAAGATAATTCCGGACTGCGGTCCGCCCAGGACTTTGTCGCCCGATACTAATACGAGGTCCGCACCGTCCGTGAGACTTTGGGAGACATGCGGTTCGGCGGGCATCCCAATGTCGGCCCAGTCCCACAGCAAGCCACCGCCGAGGTCATCTACGCACAATATGCCGTGCTGACGGGCAACAGTGGCAAGTTCAGCTATCTCGACGCTTTCCGAAAATCCCTCTATCCGAAAGTTTGACGGATAGGCGCGGAGCAACATCGCTGTACTAGGTGTTACCGCAGCCGAGAAATCTGCGACACGTGTACGGTTGGTTGTGCCGACCTCTACCAGCTTCGCACCTGCGCGAGACATGATTTCTGGCAGGCGGAAACTACCGCCAATTTCAATCAACTGGCCGCGTGAAACAATCACTTCTTTGCGGGAAGCCAGCGCGTGTAATACCAGGAATAGCGCGGCGGCATTGTTGTTGACTACGAGCGCCGCTTCTGCTCCGGTGAGCCAAGCGAGAAGGTTCTCGACGTGACCTTGTCTGTCGCCGCGGTCGCCTGTTGCCAAATCAAACTCGAGGTCACAATATCCGGCGGATTCGTGCAAAGCAGAAATCGCGGATGGCGACAGTGGTGCTCGACCCAACCCTGTATGAAGAATTGTGCCCGTGGCATTGATCACCCGTCGAGGACCTGCTGTCAAGTGACCATCTACAATCTCAGCGATGCGGCGGGCAAGCATATCCTCAGACGGGACAGTCTTGCCCTGCGAAACCGCCGCGCGTGCTCGATCAAGTTCTGCGCGGACGATCTTGGTCAAATGCGGAGTGGCAATCAGCGAACGAAAGACGCGAAGCTCCGGATGATCCAGCAGCCTGTCCACGCCGGGAAGGTTGCGCCGCGCATCGCCCTGATCCGCCATGCTTACAGCGAAGTCTCCAGCGTGAAGCGAACTCCAGAAAATGCCTGCACCTGACGGCAGACGCCATTTGAGCACTTCAATCCACCCCGCTCACGACCATAGAACAAGATCGCGCGATGTTTGCCGCCGCTGATGTTCCAAGCGGCTTCGCCGGAGAACCAAGAGTCACCTTCGCGCCTCTTCAGCTCTTCATCATCCGTGAGCTGTGCAGACAAATAAAGCGACACGGCGGCATTCGGAACCCAAGAAACGCCGTAGAGCATGTCATGGTATTTCTCATCATCTCGTGTCTTGTTCGTGATGAACAGCTGCTCGATTTCGAACTCGATTTCCTGATTTCCCCGGAACGGGAACTTGGCGCGCACCTGACCCCAGATGCGCTCCTGCCACTCGTTAGCGGCTTCCTCGTTAGAGCCCAACTCTACAAACAGCTCTTGACTGCCCGTAAAGGAGTGATCTACATTGGCGTACAATTCCCAATAGGGACGATACTTTTCTTCAAGAGTTGGCAACGGAATTGTCTCGTCGTCCTCGCTGTGTCGGCTGTTGGCATTGAAGTGACCGGTCAAGTAGGTGTTTTCGCCCAACGAACCGTTTAGTTCTACTTGTGCTCCAACCTCGTCGGGAACATTCATCACATGCTTTTCACGGCCTTGCAGAAGACGGGGGCCAACATCGCGAAACGTTGTCGAGGGATTCTGAATCTGTGTGGCACGACCATACTTGTAGTCCGCGTATTCGGCCAGCATGGACCAACCCCAACGCGAGATAACGACACCGACAAAAGTGGCATGTCCGGCGGCGTCCCCACCAGCCAACATGATTTCATTCCATACGCGCTCGCCGTAGAGATTCAGCATCCCGCGAGTAAAATTCCAGTCCACACCGGCAACGCTCATTTCTGGATTCAGCAAGCTGTCGTGATAGACGTAGCTGAAGCCGATGTGTTCCTTGCCCGGTGAAAGTTCGATGCGTCCGGCGGTCGTCTTGATTTCGGGCACAAGCGCTCCTTGCGCCGTGCGACCTGACATACCTATCACCTTTATTGAACCTGCGTTGACTTGTGCACGCACACCATCAAGTTCTGAGTCGAAATAGAGGTCGCGATTTTCGAAAAGGCTCAACGCGAGCCCCGAGGCCCACAAGTCGCTGAAGTGGCCGAACCGCAGTTGCAGCGGATCGAAGGTCGCTTCGAAATAGCGTTTGTCAAAGCGGTTCACGTCGGTCAAACGAAATTGATCAATGTCTGCCTCGGACGGGCGGAAATAGAGATAGCGACCGCCCAGACGAAAATTGCCGCTGAAGAGTTCGAGACGCAATCTGTTCTCTACGAATCGGCGAGCGACGGTATTGTCCGGATATTCCATGCCTGCGCGGCGCGTGTCCACTTCGCGGCCATTGTCAAACCGCAACTGATTTGATCCATCTAATTCAATATCTTCGAGCTGCGCATATACGCTGAACGCGCATGTCAAGATGGCGCAGCAGAAAAGTACAATTCTATTCACCGGCGGACTCAAGCAATTGGTTGGCGCGGGTAAGCAGTTCGGCTGGGTCTTTCAATTCGCCACGATGTTCATAGACCGGAGTTCCGGAAGCGTCGAGCAGCACAGTGAAAGGAATGGACGTGCCGCCATATAGCTTCAAAACTTCGCCATCGGGATCGTGCAATCCCGTGCCAAGGAATGACTTGGAATCAAGGAACGGTTTCACTCTGCTCATGGACTTCTGGTTGTCTTCAGATACCAGAAGCACGTTCATGCCACGTTTCTGCAGTCCGTCAAATGTGTCCTTCATTGTAGTCAATTCGGCCTTGCAGGGCTTGCACCACGTTGCCCAGAAAATCAACAGGCTCGGTTTACCGCCTGCATTGTCAGGTATTTTGAACTCGCCTCCATTGACGGCATCGAGTGTCCAAGTGCGCCCGCCAGCGATAGCCGCGGCCGTGACGAAAACGAACAGGCATGTAGCAGTGAGAAGTGTCTTCATTTCAGCGGCTCAATCAGTTTAGTTTGGCGATGTTTCAAATTCGGCGATCAGAGTTTCCACAGCGCTGCGTAATTCGGCCTCGCTGATTTGCAGCCAGCGATAGCGAATCGTGCCGGTCGGGTCAATCAATATGTTCGTCGGACAGCTTGCGACTTCGTACAACGTTGTACGAGTATCCTGGCTCCGGTCGTGTAACAATGGGAAAGTCAAGCCAAGAGTCGAGTTCACGGTTCGATACAACCGGAATAGTGACCAAGGATCGGTGGCATCCAGTCCGAAGAACTCGAGCCAACCCGCATAAGCCGGATCGGCATAGACTTCTTGGATGTGCGGGAATTCCTGTAAGCAAGGGCCGCATGTATAAAAGAAAAACGAGATCAAAACGATCTTGCCGCGATAGTCCTGCAGGCGGAACATAGCGCTGTCCAAATCGCTCGGCAGAGCAAACACGGGAGCCAGACTGCCTGCAGTGTTGCCGTCCGCAAGAGCGGTAAAACCGACGGGAACATGGGCGGTGTCACGCGGTGCGAGTGTGAGTGTCCAGCGCGCCGGCGCGTTCGTTGCATGGCCGGGAAGATAAGCCGATGCCAGCCAATCTCCAATGCCAATGTCCACCAAGTTTGGCGGAGTCATGGCAAACTCGGTGTTGTCAATCAGCAAAGCAGTACCGGTCGGTGCGTCCACCAGTTCAATCGCCGCAAATGGGGCGTCTTCCACTGTCAACGCAACACTGGAAACCTCATCCTCTACAACCGTGACGTTTTGAGTCGCGGACAAATAGCCAGGCTTTGTCACCATGATGCTGTGATTTCCAGCGGCAACTTGAGGCAGCGTATCGGGGGTTTGCGCGGCAGTTTGCACGCCGTCAAGCCAAATGCGCGCTCCGGTGATTTCGACTCCGCCCGTATCCGCAACAGAGACGAATACCTGCCCTTGGTTGGTGTGCGTTTCTTCGATTTCGCAGGCTGCAATGAGCACGACGAGTGAAATCAGAAGGCAAGATAATGTCAGATACCGTTTAAACATGTTGTTCCAAGTCATGGTGCAGTTCGGTATTCAATAGGTGTTGTGCGCGGCGAATCATGTCAATGTGGCTTGCGAAAGCCATGGACGGAAGCGCCGAAGTTTCAAACCAATTGGCCTCGAGGGCATCATCCCCCGCCGCGACAATTCCTTCTACGTGCGTAGCAAGATATCCCAAGACCAGCACATGACCGAAAATGTGATCATCATGCGTGGTTGCGGCCAAGAGAATTTTGGGCAGGCAAACCGCTCCTGTTTCTTCAAGCACCTCACGGGTCACCGCTTCTTCGGGTGTTTCACCTTGCTCGATAAAACCAGAGGGTAGTGCCCAAAATCCGGAACGAGGCTCCACTCCGCGCTTAATAAGCAAAACGCGGCCACTCTGAAGCAGAACGGCCGCGACAGCGGGCAAGGGGTTCAGATAAACGACATTGCCGCAGGCCGAACAAACGGGCCGTTGCCGTCCTTCGTGCGGCTGCCATGCCAAGTGGCTTCCGCAACTGGCGCAGAACCGTAGAGCATTCGGTAGTTCTCCGGCATCGCTCGTCATGATGATTTCAGTCGGATGCAGAGTCCAAATTGAGTTCGTCGCTGCCCAAAAGACCTAATCGCGAAGCGGCGACCGATGCGGCCCTTTGTTCCGCGGATTTCTTGGAAGTACCTTCGCCCCGTCCGTATGACTCGCCGTTCAAGAATATCTCAACAACAAACCGCTTGGAGTGATCAGGGCCGGTCTCTTCCACCAACTTGTAAACCGGGCTGTCCCAGGCATTTGCCTGAGCATGTTCGAGTACCAAGCTCTTATAGTTGACGTACTCGTCTTTCGTGACAACGTCACGCCAATTGTCGAGTAGGTGCGTTTCGATAAACCGCGCCGCCGCCTTCACGCCGCCGTCCAGATACAATGCGCCTATCAAGGCTTCAAAGGCATCTTCGAGTATGGAAGCACGATTGCGGCCGCCAGCCCGATCTTCGTTGTCACTCAAGATAAGAGCGTCGCCCAAGTCCATGCGCTGGGCCGCGCCAACTAATGAAGTGCCTGATACGATCACCGATCTAAGTTTCGTCAATTGCCCTTCGACCATGCCCGGAAAGAGATGATAGAAGTACTCTGCGATGACAAAGTCCAAAACTGCATCGCCCAGAAACTCAAGCCGCTCGTTTGATTCGTGGCGTCCCAAATTGTCACGCGTCAGAACGCTCCGGTGGCGTAGTGCCGCCACAAGCAGACGGGGTTCCTTAAATCGGTAGTCAATCTTGACTTCAAGTCTGCGCAACCGCTGCCAGATGTCGGCGGGAATATCTCCCTGTCTTCTGAACAGCATGTCGCGCAGCCAATTCATGAGATCAACTATCCCTCTTTGCGGAACTCCGGCTTTGCGACGATGAGCGACGAGTTGTGCCCGCCAAATCCGAACGCGTTCGACATGGCAACGGGGACATCTCGTTTGACGGCAGTATTAGGCGTCACAAACAGATCACACGCAGGGTCCTGATTTTCTACATTGATCGTCGGTGGAATCAGGTTATTTTTTGTTGCGAGAATCGTTGCAATCGCTTCAATAGCTCCCGCCGCGCCAAGTGTATGGCCCGTCATGGACTTTGTGGAAGATACTGCCACCTTCTCGGCGTGTGCACAGAATACCGAGCGAATAGCGCGGATTTCCGTCGGATCGCCGACATCGGTAGAAGTACCATGAGCATTGATATAGACGATGTTCTCACGGTTGATCCCGGAGTCCGCCAACGCGGCCTCCATGGCTCGTCGTGCACCATCACCATCCACATGCGGCGCAGTGATATGATACGCGTCACCGCTGGCACCGACACCCAGTACTTCGGCGTGAATCGTTGCACCACGGCGTCTTGCGGACTCGTAACTTTCCAGCACGAGCACGCCCGCGCCTTCGCCGATGACGAACCCGTCACGACCTGAATCAAACGGGCGGCTGGCCTGCTCCGGAGCATCGTTGCGAGTTGAGAGGGCCTTCATGGCATTGAAGCCGCCAACACCCAAATGTGTAATTGCTGCCTCGGTGCCTCCGGCCAAGATCACATCCGCTTCGCCGGCTTGAATCAAGCGCGTGGCAATGTGAATCGAATGACCGGCCGTTGCGCAGGCAGAGACGACCGCGAAGTTCGGGCCGCCCAAGCCGTATTGAATTGAAATTTGCCCCGAGACAATATCAGAAATCATCATCGGTACAAAGAACGGACTGATGCGCTTGGGGCCGCGCTCAAGATAGACCTTCGCCTGCTCTTCGAACAGGTCAATTCCGCCGATGCCCGACCCGACGATTACACCAATGCGGGCTTTAGGTACAGTAGAATTCTCGTCCAAGAGGCCGGCATCGGTGAGAGCTTGATGCGCCGCCGAAATGCCGAACTGTGTGAAGCGCTGAAATCTGCGCGCTTCTTTGGCATCCATCAGATCGCCAATCGAGAAGCCCTTGACTTCGCAGGCGAACTTCGTGGCGAAGTCCGCTGGATCAAAAAGCGTAATGGGACCCGCACCCGACTTACCTTGCGTGACGGCATCCCAAAAGCTCGCTACGTCGTTGCCGACCGGCGACACGATACCCATGCCGGTGACGACAACTCGCTGTCTTGACATGATAAAAAGGTGGTTTAGGCGTTCGCCGACGACTTGCTCTTCAAGTAGTTCAATGCGTCGCCGACGGACTTCATGGTTTCCGCATCCTGATCAGGAATTTCAAGGCTGAACTCTTCCTCGAACGCCATGACCAGTTCGACGAGATCGAGGGAATCGGCGCCGAGGTCTTCGACAAAGCTGGCGTTTTCAGTCACGCTGGCCAGATCAACCTGCAGGCGATCGGCGATAATCTTCTTGATCTTGTTTTCCATTTCGGACATGTTCAAGGCCTCCGTTTGAAGAATCGAACGAGTGTTTTCTTGTGTTGAGTTACATGTGCATTCCGCCGTCCACAACTAAAACCTGACCGGTAATGTAGTCGGAATCGGCGGAAGCCAAAAATGCGCAAACCTGCGCGATATCTTCGGGTTTACCCAAGTACTTAAGCGGAATCGCGGTCATATAAGCCGCGCGCGTTTCGTCGGTAAGAGTGTGTGTCATTTCGGTTTCGATGAAGCCCGGCGCAACTGCGTTGGCGCGGATTCCGCGCCCGGCAAGCTCTTTTGCCACTGACTTCGTCAAACCAATCATGCCCGCTTTGGAAGCAGAGTAGTTCGCCTGCCCAGCGTTGCCCATGACCCCAACGACGGACGCGATATTGATAATCTTGCCGTAGCGCGCCTTCATCATCGGCTTGATTGCGGCTTGAGTGCACACAAACGTGCCGGTCAAGTTGACCTGTAAGACTTTTTCCCAATCCGTGCCGGACATGCGCATAAGCAATCCATCACGAGTGATTCCGGCATTGTTCACCAGAATCGTGATGCCACCCAGCTCATCGGTTGCCTTCTGCACAAACGCAGTTGCACCTTCGCGGTCCGTGACGTCAAGCACCTGCTGTATTACTTTCACGCCGTGTTGCGTGGACAGCTCTTCGGCCGTCTTCACGAGATCATCGGCGAGAACATCCGTCAGTGCGAGGTCTGCACCATCTGCGGCAAGCTTGGCAGCGATGGATTTCCCGATGCCCCGAGCAGAACCCGTTATCCATGCAACCTTGCCGGTCAGTGGTCTGCTCATGCGACGGCTCCGCTAAACTGCGTTTCAAGTTCAGTAAGTGTACCCACAGACTGTCCCGTCGCCCCGTTGACCGTTCGCTTCAGCAAACCGCTGAGTACATTGCCGGGACCTAACTCAAACCAGCGTGTAGGAGAAGACGCGGCCATAGCTTGGAGTGTCTCTGTCCAGCGCACTGGCGACAACAATTGCTCAAATAGTCTGGAGCGAATGCTCGCGGCATCTTCATGAGGCATAGCCGTCACGTTAGACCACACTGCTACGCGAGGAGCGACGATGTCGGCTTTCGTGAGTGCGGAGCTAAGATTGTCTGCGGCAGAAGCCATCAGCGGCGAATGAAATGCACCAGAGACGACCAGTTTGCGCACCAGTTTTGCTCCTGCTGCCTTGCAAAGCTCCATGGCCTTCTCGACCGCAGGCACTTCACCCGAAATCACCAATTGGCCGGGTGAGTTGTAATTTGCAGGAACAACAACACCAACTGAACTCAATCCTGCGCAAATCTCCGCAACTCTTGCATCGTCTAATCCTACGATTGCGGCCATGGTGCCCGGGCGCTCTTCGCCAGCTCGTTGCATCGAGGCGGCGCGCACTTTGACTAATTCCAAGCCGGTCTCAAAATTGAAGGCACCGGCGGCGGCCAAAGCAGAATATTCACCCAAGCTGTGCCCTGCGGCAAGCGCCGGGACAATGCCATGTTCCGCCAAAAGCTCAGTTACAACCACGGCATGCACATAGAGGGCGGGTTGAGTCACCCGCGTCTGGCGCAGTCCGTCTTCAGGACCCTCAAAGCAGATTTGTGCAAGGTCAAAGCCGAGAATGTCGTTCGCTTGAGCAAAGCGCCGCTTGACGTGGTCGAAGCGTTCATACAGGTCACGCGCCATGCCCACGGATTGTGAGCCTTGTCCAGCGCAGAGATATGCAGTCTTAAGTACTTCCAAAACTCTTTTTTCTTAGAATCGCGCGACCATGCCGCCCCAAGTGAATCCGCCGCCGAACACCACAGACAGCATCAACTGCCCGTCCTTCAACTTGCCTTCACGGCGGGCTTCATACATGGCCAAGGGCACTGAAGCAGACGACGTGTTGCCGTACTTGTGAATATTCAGAAAAACCTGTTCCATCGGCATGTTCATGCGTTCGGCGGTCGCTTGAATGATGCGCATGTTGGCCTGATGCGGGATCAGCCAGTCAATGTCTGAGGCTTCCAGGCCTGCTTTGGCAACAGACTCTTTGGCGGTACGTTCCAACATTCGAACGGCGTGGCGAAATACTTCGTTGCCATTCATGTTGATGAAATCGTTCTTGAGATAGCGCCCGTTTCCGCTCCTGCTCAACATGCCTGCGCCAACCGTATAGAGGAGGTCGGTGTGTGCGCCGTTTGAACCAATAACTACGGACAGTATCCCCCGGTCGTCCGTGGCCTCGGTCAGCACGACGGCGCCGGCACCATCCCCGAACAGCACGCACGTTGAACGGTCGTCCCAATTCACCAGCGGCGTCAGCATTTCGGTGCCGATGACCAGGACATTCTTGGCGCGTTTGGCAGCGATCATTGTGTCGCCCATGTACATCGAATAGATGAACCCGCTGCACGTTGCGCTGACGTCGAACGCGGCGGCGTTTTTGGCGCCAATGGCTTCCTGCACAAAAATCGCGGTGGCTGGAAAGCGCATATCGCCGGAAATCGTACCGATGACGATTGCGTCAAGCTCGTCCGCTTGAATCTGCGCTTCTTCGAGCGCTTCGCGCGCTGCTTTGATACAGTAATCCGATGTACGCTCGCCGGGCTTACTGATCCTACGTTCCTTTATACCCGTGCGCGTGGTGATCCACTCGTCGTTGGTATCCACCATGCGCTCAAGATCCGCGTTCGTTAGCACCGTATCAGGAATACCTATGCCCAACCCGGCAATTCGTGAAAAAGGCTTCGCGCCTTTACTCATCGTCACCTTCCTCAACTTCAAGTTCGTCCCGTTTCTCCGTGCGGCCCTTGTAACGGGCCACGCCGCGAGCCAGCATGCTGGCGTCAAAATGCTCGACGCCGCTGCTCAGGGCTTCCGGAAGATTCCGCTGGATCATGTTACGCGCTTCGCGAATCGCGTTCTTGACTGCTTTTGCCGGAGAACCGCCATGACAGATAATCGAAACGCCGTTGACACCCAACAGTGGAACGCCTCCAATTTCCGAATAATCATACTCGCGCGCCAGTTGAACCAGGGCTTCAGGCATCGGCGTCGAACCATTCTTTCCCGATAAACGCGACATGAACGTGTGAAAAATGGACTCGCTGAGTTTCAGAACCACGTTGCCCACAAAACCGTCACAGACGATGACGTCCGCTTTGTTCTGGAATATGTCGCGCCCTTCGATGTTGCCGACGAAATTCAACCCACTCTGCTCGAGCAGATAGTGCGTCGCCAAGACAAGCTCATTGCCCTTGGTCTTTTCTTCACCGATGGACAAAAGACCAATGCGGGGCGATTTCATTCCGAGCAGTAGCTCCATGTAGATTGCGCCCATAATGGCGAATTGCAGCAAGTTGATCGGCTTGCAATCTGTGTTCGCACCGACGTCCAGCAGGATCGAAAACCGGCCTCCACCCTGCGGAAATAGGCCACCGATGGTCGGTCGGCGTACGCCTTTGATTAAGCCGAGCTTCATGTAGCTCGCCGCCATCTGCACACCCGTATGGCCGGCGGACACGACACCTTGTGCTTCACCTGCCTGGTGAGCGTCAATGGCCCGTAACAGCGAGCTGTTCGGTTTAGAGCGCACAACTTTGCCCGGCGAATCCGTCATCTCGACGATTTCCGGGGCGTGGATAACACGCAGACGGGCATCCGAGAACGCACGGTCCAGCCGTTTCAGTTCGGCGCGAATTGCGTCTTCCGGACCAAACAGAGCAATGGAGACGTCGGGCATTTCGTCCAACGCCAAACATGCAGCTTCGACCGGCACACGCGGGGCATAGTCGCCCCCCAATGCATCCAGGGCTATAACCATGGACGGCGATTCAACTTTGATTAGCTGTTCTTAACCGGGAGAACAAAACGGCCGTTATAATAGCCGCAGGAAGGGCAAACGCGATGCGGAGCGATCGTCGTCTTACAGTTCGAGCAGGTCGCCAAAGCGGGGCCGCTCAGGTTGAAATTGGCGCGACGGCGATCGCGGCGCGACTTGCCGACTCGTCGTTTTGGTACTGGCATGGCTTCTTTCCGTTTCTATGTATTAATGAATCAACCCTGAGTACATATGCACGAACCCGTGTTCAGGTCCGCGCCGCAATTCACGCACAACCCCTGACACTCTTCACTGCAAAGGTGACGTCCGGAATAGGCAAGAATCAAAAAGTCCCGTAGGTCCTGCGTCAAGTCCAACTCAATTGTGCCAGGCTTGATGTAGGAAAAATCGTCGTCGTCCACCAAGTCTCCTTCCGGTGCATGTCCAACGACATACAGCAGCGGATTCTCAGTTCTGATCTCGACAGAGGTTTCGTTTAGGCAACGATCACACTCTGCAGCCGCGACCGTGGATAACTTAATCCGAAAATCAAAATAGGGATCATGTCTGTCCAGCCGAATTGAGACGTGAACAGTATGAGAGAACTCCGCCGGAGAGAGATCCAAGTCGGCGGGGTTTAGGTCCTCCGTGATTTCATGTATCCCAATCGGGTACGTCGGCAGGTGAATCTTCACGGCAGGAATGCTGAAGTAATAAAGATAACAAGACTTTGGAAGAATATCAAGCAACCTCAAACGGAGAGGCCAGCTTCAAGAGAATTGCGCAAGTATTTGTTAAAACTTATCTTGAGAGCTATTCCGGCTTTCCCGAGGCATTTTCAGGGTCAGCTGGTTCATCGCCTTCTGGGTCAGTAAGCCGCACCTCAAGCGACCGGATATGGTCTCGAATCTTTGCCGCTTCCTCGTAGGCTTCCATTTCAACGCACTCTTTGAGCTTCTGGTGCAGGTAGGCAATCTGTTCTACGATGGAACGATTGACCGGCTCGTTGCTGACCGCCGCGCCATCCATGACTTTCTTGGCAACGGTGATGGCAGCTTTTGTTTTCAGTGCCAGCGCAATCGCGTCAGATGGCCGGGCGTCAATTCGGCGAATCTCACCATTGGCAATCCTAAGTTCGACTTCGGCGTAAAAAGTGTTGTCCTTTAGATCGCAGATCTTCGTCCCGCGAATCTCGATTTCGCCTTCTTTCAGAATGGCGGCAAATAGATCGTATGTCATCGGGCGCGCATACTCCAGCCCTTGCAGCAAGAGAGAGATACTCTGCGCCTCGGCTGCCCCGATGAAAATCGGCAACCAGCGCTCGCCGTCCTTCTCCTTCAGTATCACAACATAGCCCTGATAAGGCGGGCATACGGAAATTCCAATAACTTCTACGTCAACCATGTTCACTATTTCGGGTTGGCTTTGAGAACTAAACTTATGCTCACTCTGTCTGTTGCTGAACTTCCGATTGTGCTTCAGTGTCGGTTTCTGCCGCGGGCTTCGCGGGAGCCTTTGTGTTCAGCAATGAGGGGCTGCGACGCAATTTTCCGGTCGGGGTCCGCGCAAAATCCGGTATAATCGAAATCTTCTCGGGCAACATGTAGCGGGGAAGCGACTTGCTAGCGAATTCAAGCACTCCTGCCGTGTCCACGGTGCCATTCTTGGGGACAACAACCGCGCTGATATCGTTTTCAATTTCATCCGTCGGCGTGCCGTGTACGATTGCGTTTGCAATTTCCGGCGAATTGCGCAATACCACTTCAACGTCGCCGGACTTAACCAAGAATCCTCCACGGGAGAAAACCGTGCGCTCGCAACCCTCGACGAATAGGAAATCGTCGTCGTCTTGCAGTCCCCAATCCCCCGTCTGCGTGAATGACTTCTGGCCTTCGGACTTGCTTAGAAACGTGAGCGAAGTCACTTTGACAGGTGACGGTGCACCTGAATAAACAAGGCGACCCATCTCGCCCATGCGACAGCGCTGATCTTCTTGATTAAGTGCATAGATTTCTGCCCCCGCTAAGGGGCGACCCGCAGAGTCGTTTGGCCACACGCCGGGCAGTAGATTCAGTGCAAGAAATCCTGCTGCCTCGGCAAGACTGTAGCCCGACCACACTGCAGCGTCAGTCGCATTAGCAACAAGACTCGTGTACTCTTCATCCATTGAAAAGTCAGTCGCGAGCACCGCTGTGATCTTGGCTTTGGCTGCCAGCAACTTTTCAGCGTTCCAATGCGCTCTGTCTTGCGCTTGAGCGAAAAGTAGAATACGCTGTGAGTCCATGCGCCGAGTCGTCTTAGCGAGATGTTCAGCAGGATCATCGAGAACCAAAATACCCTCGGCAGAACCGGCGGCACACAGACCCAGCGCAAATACCGATGCTTGCGCCAATGTTCCCGTGAACCAGATTTCTGCCTCAGGTTTCAGACGCAATGCAGCGGTGAGCGCAGCGCCTTGCCAGTGAACTGATGCGCCGCTGTGGTGTAGCGCCCGGATCAATCCATTTGTGCCAGCGGAATGCAGAATGAAACCGCCAGATATTGAGTCACCTGTATGCGCACGGCGCAAAGTCGCGGCGTTGCCGACGGAGCCATGCCACTTCAGATACGGCAATCGCGCACGAGCGGCCTCAATATCAATTTTGTTTCCGCCCCATAGCCCCTGAACGCGCAACGCATCCACGAGTTTGAACAGGGTATCACTGTCCTGGCGCGGGTCCAGCAGAAACGGGATCGCATGCTCGAGCCAGCAAGCCAAGACTGCTGCGATTGAAGTTGTACTCCGCTCGCATGAAACCGCCACGATTCCGTCGGACGTGACCCCTGATTCCTGCATACCGGCGCGCAAAGCCGTGACCTCACTTGCCAGCGCCGCCGCAGTGATCTTCTTGCCCTGTGCAATCAGGACCGTGCGCTCGGGCCGTTTGGTCAGAAGCTCTTCAGCCCACGCACGCAGATCAAAACTCGTGTTAGCTGAGGTCTGCATCAGGTTATCAGTTCTCCCAAGCGATCCAGCGACCGGTATTGCACGGCTTCGGTGACATGTTGCAATTCGATATCCTCGCTGCCTTCGATATCGGCAATCGTGCGCGCTACTTTGCGAATGCGGTGGTAGGCGCGGGCGGACAATCCCATGCTTTCGACCACTTGCCGAAGGAGTTCAAGACTATGGCTGTCAATCGGAGCGAACTGTTCAATCTCTTTGTTGTTCATCTGCGCGTTGGCGTAGAGGTTCGAGCGGTACTTCTCGAAACGCTCACGCTGTTTGCGCCGCGCGAGTTCCACACGGTTGCGAATATGCTGTGTGTCGTCCTTGGCCGCCGGAGCCGATAGCTCATTCCATGACACGCGCGGCACTTCGACGTGCAAGTCAATTCTATCGAGCAGCGGCCCGGATATGCGTGAGACATACTTGCGGATCTGTTCGGGCGTGCATTTGCAATCGCGATCGGGATCCGTCGCGAATCCGCACGGGCAAGGATTCATTGCCGCGACCAGCATGAATTGCGCCGGATAAGAAAGGGTGATTGCCGCGCGTGAAAGCGTTACTACACCATCTTCCAACGGCTGCCGCATGACTTCCAAAACGTTTTTGTGGAACTCTGGCAGCTCGTCAAGGAAAAGGACGCCGTGATGCGCTAACGAGACCTCACCGGGCCGCGGGATCATGCCGCCGCCGATTAACCCGGCATCTGACACGGTGTGATGAGGCGAGCGGAATGGCCTATTGGCCACTATCGCTTGACCATTTCGCAGTAGTCCCGCCACAGAATGGACGCGGGTCGTTTCCAGCGCTTCATCCAAACTAAACTCCGGCAAGATTCCCGGAAGGCGCTTGGCGAGCATCGTTTTTCCGGAACCCGGAGGCCCAATCATCAGCACGTTATGCGCACCGGCGGCAGCGATTTCCAACGCCCGCTTGACAGACGTTTGTCCACGCACATCGGAAAAATCACCTACCAGTTCACGAGCCTCGTCAAATAGTTGCCGATGATCCACGATATAGCGGGGAATTGACAACTGCCCATTCAAGAAATCCACCGCGTCGCGCAATGTGCCGACTGGATAAACTTCTATGTCTGAAATTAGCGCGGCTTCCTGGGCGTTGCCGTCGGGAACGATTAGTTTCGTGACGCCTTCGCGGGCCATGGCATTGGCAACCGGCAAGACTCCACGCACGGGACGCACATGACCGTCCAAAGCAAGCTCGCCGACGATGGCCACATCTCTTAGCGCGTCTGGGACAAGTTGACCCGACGCGGCCAAAATGCCTATGGCCATCGGAAGGTCAAAGCTGCTACCCTCTTTTCGTATGTTTGCAGGAGCAAGATTCAACGTCACTTTGCGCATCGGCATGGCAAAGCCGGAGTTCTTGATGGCTGCAGAAATCCGTTCGCGCGCTTCCTTGACCGCATTGTCCGGCAGGCCTACCACGACAACTGACTTCTCAGTGGCATTTTCGAGATGACACTCGGAGCGAACGCGATACGCGTCCACACCCATCAATGCCGCAGTGGTCACCTCGGAGAACATAATCTGTTAGAGTTTCTTGTCGTAGATTCGCCAGGTCTTGTATGGTGTGGAGCCCATAGTCTTGGCAGCACTGTTCATCATCTCGTTGTCATCCAAGACCCATGAGAACTCACCCCACTTGTATCCAACCGATGTGCCGGACTCATAGGCGCGCAAATAGAGTACTGTATCAATACCTTTCTTGCGGAATTCAGGCAGCACACCCATCGCCAAAATCCGCGCGCGACCAGTCTTGTGCTTGTTCGCCAACAGACTAAAGATACCGAACGGAAATAGCTTGCCGTCGAGCTTCTTGAAGATGACGTTTAAGTCAGGCAGTCCAAGTATGAATCCGGCGGTGCGGCCGTCTGGTGCTTCGGCAAATTGTATCAGCCGTGGATCAATCACCATCTTGAGGCTTTCGGCCATGACGTCAATTTCCGCGTCCGTCATCGGCACAAAACCCCAGTTTTCTTCCCATGCCGCATTATACACGGTCTTGAAACGCTCAACTTCGCCGCGAAAATCCTTGGGATTGAAGTACCTGAACTTGATGTCCAGTCGTTCTTCGAGCTTTCGGCCAATCGCACGCACGCGGTCCGTCAATTCACCTTCGTGCATTTGATAGGCCAGAAGGTCTTTGGATTTCACGAGTCCTTCGCGCTCGAAAAGATCAGCATAGAAACGCGGGTTGTGCGTCATCATGACCGCAGGCGGAGTGTCGAATCCGTCCACCAGTAGGCCGCACTCCTCGTTGGTCGAGAAGTTCATAGGCCCGCGCATCGTGTCCATGCCTGCCGAACGCAACTCCTCCGCTGCTTTCTCAAACAGTTCGTGCGCAACTGTCTGATCGTTCACGCACTCAAAGAAGCCGAAGAAACCGACGCGGTCCTTCCAGAACTCATTGTGTGCATGATTGACAATCGAGCAGATACGCCCTTTTATACAATCGCGGTCGTCAATCGCTACAAAGCTCTTAACCACCGCGTGTGAGTGAAAAGGATGTTTGGGCGAGAACAAATTCCGCTGGTCGAACAACAGCGGTGGCACCCAATGCGGGTCGTCAGCCTGTACTTGCCAGGGAAACTTGAGAAAACGGGTCAGAGTCCGGCGATCCTGAACCGGTATCACTCGAATCGGAATGGGAAACCTCCGCGCGGAAAGGAATCAACTTGGATATCTTGGCAATTTTGTCCAGCGCGAAGTCGAGTTGCGCATGCGTATGCGTGGACATCACGGAAAAACGAATCAGGCTTTGTCCGGGCTGCACAGCCGGTGGAACAACCGGATTAATGAATACGCCCTCGTCTTGCATCATCCGGCAAACTTTGAAAGTGTTCATCGCATCGCCAACCACCACCGGAATAATTGGCGTGTTGCTGTGGCCGGTGTCCAATCCCAGAGTTTTCAGGCCCTCACGCAAATAATTTGCGTTGCTCCACAGCTGGTCGCGGCGCTCTGGCTCTTCGTCAATAATCTTCAACGCGGCCAAAACAGCACCGACTGTAGCGGGCGGCGGACTCGCTGAGAAGATCAGCGCGCGAGCGTGATGGCGAAGGAAGTGAATGACATCTTCTGATGCGGCGACAAAGCCACCGATCGCTGCCAGCGATTTCGAGAACGTCCCGACGATAATATCTGTCTCGTTGGTCAAGCCGAAGTGCCCTGCCGTTCCGTCACCGTGCGGGCCATACACTCCGACGCCGTGGGCATCGTCCAGAATTAAGTCTACATCGTACTTTTGGCAGAGCTTCACAACGGCAGGAAGGTCAACCGTATCGCCTTCCATCGAGAACACGCCTTCGGTGATGACGATCACGTCTTTGCCCTTATGCGCGCGCAATAAACGCTCAAGGTCGTCCATGTCATTGTGGCGGAACTTCGCAATGCGGCCGAAGGATAAACGCGTCGCGTCAATGATAGAAGCGTGTGACAGAGAGTCAGCGATCAACCATGTATTGCGCGTCACTAACGTTGCGATGGCACCAAGATTTGCCTGATAGCCGGTCGTGAACAAAAGCACCGACGGCTTGCGTAGGAACTCCGCGAGCTTCTCTTCACACTCGCGGTGAATGCTGAGCGTACCATTCAAGAAGCGCGAACCTGCACAGCCCGCGCCGAAATCGCGCACGGCCTTTTGCGCCGCTTCCTTCACCTTCGGGTGATTCGTCAGCCCCAAGTAGTTGTTCGAACCGAGCATGAGGATTTCGCGACCGTCAATTTTGACGACCGCATCCTGATCCGTTTCTATCGCGCGAAAGTACGGATAAACCCCCGCTGCCATGACCTCACGCGCGGTCTTAAACTGGGCGACTTTCTCGGAAATTCTCAAACCACTACTCCAACAGCTTGCAAACGCTTCCTCAGAATCAATACTTACGGCTGAACATGTCCGACAGAAATGGGACAAAAAAACCGCGTCCCTTAAACACATTCAGAATTCCTAATACAGCCAACACAACGCAGAAAAACAGGACGAAATCCCATATAAATCGAAATCTTAGCAACAGTGCTAGAATTTCGATGAAAAACAGGACCATGCCGAGACGTACATGCCCGGCAACGAACGCCGACTCTTCGCGCTTGAAAAATGGCACGAAGCAGACAATTGGGACGTACGCCAAAACCGCGAGGAGCTTCTCATCCTCGCTGATGTCGTATGGCTCAACTGGCGGCGGTGTGGAACTTTGCTCGGACATAAACTTGCGGATGCACCCCCGACGGGACTCGAACCCATGCTCCCGGCTCCGGAGGCCGGTGCTCTATCCACTGAGCTACGGGGGTAGAATGGATCGGCTGGTGCGAACCCTCTTTAACCTATTAATATAACCAGATTAGACCCAAGATGCAATACAAATGTAAATGGTGCAATTGCATGTTTATTATTATCATAGGACAGATCATGGTCGGGCCAAGTGCGTTGCCAGCGAGCTTTGGTAGACCTCGTCAGCTAAGCTCAGGGGTAGGGTTATCCAGTCGTTGATGACGATCAGCTCGCCCCCTACCCTACCCAACATTTGTAATGGCACTTCAAATTGCTGACAAAGTTCCTTCAGAGCCGTCCAATTGTCATGCTCGACAGTGACCACCGCACAACCCGCAGACTCGGCGAACAGAGTATCCACCACCCGCTGTTTCCACGGAAAGGTCAGCAGGCAGCCGATGCCTCCGGCCATACAACATTCAGCGACTGCGACAGCAAGGCCGCCGTCGGAGATATCGTGCGCGGAACTCAAGACTCGATTTCGGGCCAACTCAGGCAATAGCCGGATCAGCTTAATGTGTTTTTCGATGTCCAATCTTGGCGGTGCGCCCGCAACCACGCCATGCAGCGTGGCAAGATACTCACTGCAACCGAGATCGGGACCGATTTCCCCCAGCAATGCGATGAAGTCACCCTCATTCTTGAAGCCCATGGAAACGCTCTTACTGACATCATCCAATACGCCGACCATGCCGATTACAGGCGTCGGCCTCACTGGGCCGGCTGGGGATTCGTTGTAAAAGGATACGTTGCCGCCCGTCACGGGAATATTCAGTGCAGTGCAGGCATCTACCATTCCGGAAATCGCTTCATGAAAGAAGTAGTAGTTCTGCGGTTTCATGGGATTAGCGAAATTCAGGCAGTTCGTTATGCCAACGGGCTCGGCACCGGCGCAAGCGACATTGCGTGCGCCTTCAAACACGGCCAAGGCCGCGCCGCGCCGCGGATCCACCGAGACATAGCGTGAATTGCAGTCCACGGAGAGCGCCAGGCCCTTATTCGTACCTGGAACGCGCACGACGCCCGCATCGGAGTTGCCGCCACCCTGCGCCGTTGACGCGCCAATAGTATGGTCATAGCGCTCGAACACCATTCGACGGCTGCAGATATTCGGTGCGCCCAACAGTGCTACCAATGCATCGTTCCAGTCGGCGGGATCGGGAATATGAGTGGGGTCAAAAGAAAGCAGTGGATCGAGTGAATCGGGGCGCGCAAACTCGCGTTTGTTTTGGGGAGCACCGCCCCCAAGGACCAATGAGTCGGCGGGAATACGACCAACCTCGACGCCATCCTCAATGATGCTGAAGTCCTTGTCAGCCGTAACTTCTCCGACCAAGTCGGCGTGCAGATCCCATTTGCCAAAGATCTCGTGAGCGTGATGCTCCTTGCCTTTCTCGAGAATCACGAGCATACGTTCTTGTGATTCGGATAGGCATAGTTCATACGCGTTCATGCCCTTTTCGCGCCGTGACACTTTGTTCACGTCAAGACGAATCCCTGTGCCTCCGCGCGCCGGAGTTTCGCTGCACGAACAGCAAATTCCCGCGGCTCCCATGTCTTGCACTCCTACCAACGAATCCGTTCCCGCTAACTCCAACGTTGCCTCAAGAAGTAGCTTCTCTTTGAACGGGTCGCCGATTTGAACGGAAGGCCGTTTCTCTTTGGATGCTTCAGACAAATCCTCCGATGCGAATGATGCGCCGTGAATGCCGTCACGGCCTGTCGCGGCTCCGACGACAAAGACCGGATTGCCAGGGCCCTTTGCTGCTCCTTTGATGATCTTGTTGACTTCCACAACACCGACCGCCATCGCGTTGACAAGCGGATTCTCGTTGTACGAAGCGTCAAAATAAATCTCGCCCGCGACGGTCGGCACGCCGAAGCAATTGCCGTAGTGACTAATGCCGCCCACGACTCCATCGATCAATTGAGCAGTACGCGGATGCGAGGGATCGCCAAACCGCAACGAATTCAAGGCCGCAATTGGCCGCGCGCCCATCGAAAAGATGTCGCGCAAAATGCCGCCTACACCTGTGGCCGCACCCTGAAACGGTTCTATAGCTGAGGGATGATTGTGACTCTCTATCTTGAAGCAGACCGCCATACCATCCCCGATGTCAATCAGTCCGGCATTCTCCTCACCTGCCTCAACGAGCACGCGTTCACCCTTGCGAGGCAACCGCTTCAGTTCGAGAATCGAGTTTTTATACGAACAGTGCTCTGACCACATCGCCGAGAAGATTCCCAATTCAACATAAGTCGGAACGCGACCCAAAATGCGTTGAATGTGTTCGTATTCTTCGTTTGTGAGGCCGTGCTTTAGCGCGGTTTCCAGTGTGACAACGGGGTATTTTGCGGTCATTGTATTGTACGTGATTTGCGTTCTTCGAAGAACTGAACAACCCGTTCGGCGAGTTGCGGACTTATGCCCTTGATAGCCAGAAGGTCATCCTTGGTGGCTTCAGAAAGGCGCTGCATAGTACGAAAGTGCGTTAGCAGTAGTTTTCGCCGCGCGGCACCGATGCCTTCGATGTCCTGCAATTCCGAAGCCATGGACTCGCGCTGGCGCACGAGCCTGTGATATGTGATTGCATAGTGGTGCACTTCATCGCGCACTTGCTGAAGAAGCTTCAATGCGGATGAAGTCTTGGGCAGATTGAACGGTTCGCTGTCACCGGGGCGGTAGATCTCTTCGAGCTTCTTCGCGAGTCCGATGATTGGCACGTTATCAATTCCAATCGTTCGCAGTGCTTCCACCGCATTGGATAGCTGACCTTTGCCGCCGTCAATGAGTATTAAGTCCGGCATTGGCTGCTTCTCACGCTGCAAGCGGGAAAAACGGCGTGTCACAACTTCGTGCATTGAAGCGAAGTCGTCCTGTCCCTCGACCGTCTTGATCTTGAACCGCCGAAACTCTGAACGTGCCGGACGGCCCATCTTAAACACGACCATCCCGGCGACTTGATGGTCGCCCATCAATGTTGAAATGTCGAACGCTACAATCTCGCGAGGAATGTCGTGCAGCCCGAGTCGCGTTTTCAGTTCCGTCAAACTGGCTGGAATACGTTCGCGCTTGGTCTGCGAGCGCAGGACTTCTTGCAATTGAAGTTCGGCATTGCGCTGCGCAAGGTCAAGCATCTGCACACGTTCACCACGAGCCGGAACGCGGATATCCACGCGCGATTCAGCATTCTCGCGCAGCCATAAGTACAGTGGCTCGGACTCCCCGGGTTCATACGGTAATACTAATTCCTCTGGAATCGCCGACTGAATGTAATAAATCTGAAGAGTCTGCGCCAGCACTTCGGGCAGCGGCGTGTCCTTTGGCAACCGCACGGGGTATTGCACACGGCCCAAAAGTCTGCCGTCACGCACTTGCAGTACGACCAGACAGCCGTCTTCGTCCTGAACGGCCAATCCAATTATGTCGCGATTGATCGGCTCCGGCGAGATGATGGTTTGACGGCGAGTCAAGTTCTCCATCGAAGCCAGCCAATCGCGCAGCTGCGCCGCGCGTTCAAACCGCAACTCTTCCGACGCCGCTTCCATATCTTCACGCAACTTTGCGATGATATCTCCGCCACGCCCTTTGATGACGGCGGTGAAATCGCGCACGCGGTGCATGTAATCGTCCAGGGACTCGTTGCCTATGCACGGGGCATTACAGCGGCCTAAATGAAACTCGAGGCAGGCCTTGAACTTCTTCCGCGCCACCGACTCCTCCGTGAGCGGCAAGTTGCATGTGCGAATTTGCAGCATGCCGCGCAAAACGTGAAGCAATCCTTTCAGGTATCGAAGATCGCCGTACGGGCCATAGTGCTTCGAGCCATCCTGCTCCGGTCGGCGCGTAAGAAAGATGCGTGGAAAGGGCTCATTTGCGATGCGCAGATACGGTTGGGACTTGTCATCCTTGAGCATTACGTTGTAACGCGGCTTATGCTCGCGGATGAGATTGCTCTCCAGTATCAGCGCTTCGTACTCGGTCTTGGTAGTGATGAACTCGAGATCCGAGATCTTTGATACCAAAATCTCAAACTGCGGGCGGCCATCGGATGTCTTTTGAAAGTACTGCCGCACACGATTGCGCAGAACTTTCGCTTTGCCTATATAAATGACCTTGCCGCGCGTGTCACGGAAGATATAAACACCCGGATCCTTGGGCAGATTGTCCAACTTCTCCTGCAGATCGGGCGTCATTGACTATCCGTGTTTGGGATGCTCGACAATCTCCACCAAGACGCCGCCGAACGACGACGGATGTGCAAACCCCACGAGAGTCCTTTCCGCGCCCGGGCGGAGGGATTCGTTGATCAACCGCGCACCGGCTTGCGCGAGCTCGCTCAGCGACTTCTGCCCATCTTCTGAACGAATTGCGATGTGATGCAATCCGGGTCCGCGCTTCTCGATGAATTTAGCGACGTTGGAGTCCGGACCATCCCCGGCTAAAAGCTCGATGCGAAAATCACCAATTTGAAGAAACGTAACGTGCGTGTGTTGCGTGGCAACGTACTCACGATGCGTCACTGCCGCACCCGTGAGTTTCTGCCAATTGGCGATGGCCTGTTCCATATCGGGAACTGCCACTGCTATATGATCAAGACCTTGCATAATGTAAATCTACTTGGATTGAAAAAAAGAGGCTATCTTCTCCGTCAGGTCATCAAGGCTTGATGAGATTTCAAGCGGAGTTGGGAGAGACCGCTGCAGGGCCTTTCCGTATCTAGTGTTTAGCAACCTCGTGTCCGCGAGAATTGCGATGCCGCGGTCGTTCGAATGTCTAATCAGCCGCCCAAGTCCCTGCCGCAAGCGAATGGCACAAGACGGGACGCTGAGATTGTAAAACGGATCTTCGCCGCGCGCCGTGAACAACTCGCCGCGCGCTTCCTGCCACGGGTCGGTCGGGACATCAAAGGGAAGTTTGACCACAACAACAATCTCGAGCGCATCGCCCACGAGATCAATGCCTTCCCAGAGAGACGACGATCCGATCAGCATGCCGCCCACAGACTCGCGAAACGATTTCACGATTTCGTGGGCATCGCGGCCGCTCTTCTGTTGTAAAAGTGTTCGACGATGCTTGCGCGCCGCTGGTTGCAGTCTTCTAATTAGACTGTCGGCGCTCGCATGCGATGTGCAAAGCACCAGCGTATTGCGCGAAATATCGGAGAGAATTCGCTCAAGAATTCCGGCCACGCTGTCAAGGTGTGGCTCTGTTTGCTTGGCATCAGGCAAATACGCTGGACAGAGGCTCCGCATTTGCTTCCGCAGTGAAAACGGAGACCCGAGCGCTTTGCGGGAAACACCGAGTTCCTCTGTAGCGCGAATACCCAGCGCTTTTTCAATAACGGAAAATTGCTCTTCGTGCGTAAGTGTCGCTGAGGTCAACAGTGTGCCACGCGTCAAGGGCCAAAGCGCTCGGTCAAGAATTGCCGCCACGGAAATCGGTGCCGCGTACAACGCGACTCCATTAGCGCCGCGCTGGCCTACGCCTTCGTACCAGTAAACGTAATTCGAGTGCCCGGCGGACAAGATCATCTCCGAAGTCTCAACCTGTTCAATCAACGCCGCGCCGATTGAACGCAGTTCGAGCATCCGTTCCTTGACATCGCGCCGCGCTTCTTCCTCACTGAATAACTCACGCAGAACGCCATCCAACCGCTCGCCGAGCTCCTGCAAGTTGCCTTTCAAGTCGGCAAAGGCGTTGGCAAGATGTTCGTGTGCCGGTGTGTCCGCCAGGAGCCGTTTGCGAGTGTCTTCGGATAGCGGCGCGCGTAATCCATCTCCGGCCTGTTGGAACGACAACCTGACTTTGCGAAAGAGCGATTTCGTTAAGACATCAAGCGCGACTAACTCCGTGCTGACTTCGTCATCGCGCGCTTCCTTGGCAATTTTAGTCAGCAGTCCGCGTGATGTGCGTTCGTCAGTCAATCTCGACAGGACATTGCGGACCGACTGAGCGCTGAAGGTCAAAGTGTAAGCGGAGACTATCGCGCGTTCGAACTGATGCGCCTCATCGATGACCAGACGGCGCTCTGCGCCCTCACCTCCGAGGAATCGTGTGAAGTCGGTTGCCAGTAGCGCATGATTGACGAGCAGAACCTTCGCACGCTTGGCATCATCAAGGGCCTGCCGATAGAAATCGCCGCGATTTGCGCCGCACCCTGATCCGGAACACGCGGCCGCATCAGAGCATACTAATGACCAAAGTACCGGCTCATGCTCGGGATGAAATCCGCCGATTTCCCCGATATCACCGCGCTGTGTCGTGTGCGACCAACGAATCAGCGGCAACAACTTGTGGCGATCACCGTCACTCAGTCGACCATCCACATCGCGCAACGCAGCACGCAGACGCCGTTGACATAAGTAGTTGTCGCGGCCTTTAAGGACGGCGGCTGGAACATCCTTGCCTGTTGCGCGACCAATATCTACAATCTCTTTGCTGAGCAACTGCTCCTGCAATGAGCGAGTGTGCGACGAGACGATTACTTGCCGGTTCTCGGATTCATCGCCCGCGAGCGCCCATTCGAGGGAAGGCACGAGGTAGCCGATGGACTTGCCCGTTCCAGTTGGAGCTTCGAGCAGAAGGATCTCGTTCTGATCAAATGCCGACTTTACTTCACCCGCCATTTCAATTTGCTGTTCGCGCGGTTGAAAGTGCGGCAAATTCGTTTCGAACAGGCCGCCAGCGTCCAAGTCGGAAACGGTGACAGTCTGAAGAGTCTCTTCGGCAATTTCCTGGGCGGGGCGTTCGGGTCGAGGAATTTCTACCGTCATAGCGCGGAGGCGGTCAAAAAACGTCTCGGCGCGATGATGGCCATTGCCGGCGACACTGGCTATCTCGGCCGTGAGCTCGCCCCAAACACGATTCGGCAAGCGTCGAACCATCTCGACTAACAACTCGCCCGTGGCCTGGGCATCGTCCGATGCGCGATGGGCAGAGTGCAGCGTTACATCAAACGACTTGCACAGATTTCCGAGCGAAAACCTCGGCAACTCCGGCCAGAAGATTCGCGCGATTTCCGCTGTATCCAGAACCATTCGACCAGGAAAACGAAACTCTGTGCCCCCTTCGGCCACAAGAAAACCGATATCGAAGGAGACGTTTTGCCCGACCACAGGAGCGTCTCCGATAAACTCGATCAGCTCGTCGCGTGCGTCGGCAAACTTCGGCTTGCCATTCAAGTCATCGTCGGTGATTCCCGTAAGTGCCGTAATGAATGGCGGCAACTTGCGACCGGGATCCAACAAAGATTGAAATGTGTCAACGACGGCGCCGTCCTCAAAGAGAACGGCGCCGATTTCGATGACCACATCGTCGCCCGGCGAAATGCCGGTCGTTTCCACGTCCACCGCCACGAATCGTCCGAGCCCCAGATCGCTCAGCCACGCGGCCGCAGTCGCATTACGCTTAATCGTTTCCGTGGTAACGGATGTTGAGGTTACGCGCCGCTCCCGCTTCGTCCAAACGGCGAACAGGCGTTGTGTAGGGCGCATGTTTCAACAGTTCAGGCGATTCGCCAGCCTCGCGGTCGATACGCAGCATTACGTCCACGAATTCGTCCAGCATCTCTTTGCTCTCGGATTCCGTGGGTTCAATCATCAAGCACTCGGGAACGATCAGCGGGAAATAGACTGTCGGCGGGTGAATGCCGAAGTCGAGCAAGCGTTTGGCAATGTCCGTCGTGCGCACGCCCTTTGCCTTTTGGTTACTGCCGGAGAAGACAGCCTCGTGCATGCAAGCGCGGTCTATGTGGATTTGATAAGCCGGTGAAAGTTTCTTGCGCAAATAGTTCGCGTTGATAATCGCGTTTTCGCTGATCGCGCGCAGACCGTTGCCGCCCAAACTCTTGATGTAGGTCAGTGCTCGAACCAACATACCAAAGTTGCCATAGAACGTATGAACGGAACCAATGGAGTCCGTACGATCCCAATCCCATAGCGCTTGGTCGCCTTTCTTAACCAGCACGGGCACAGGCAGGAACTTCGCAAGTTTCTCCTTAATGGCAACCGGACCGCTGCCCGGCCCGCCACCACCGTGAGGCGTCGAGAATGTCTTATGCAGATTCATATGGCACGCATCAAATCCCATGTCACCGGGGCGGGAAATTCCCATCAGAGCATTGAGATTCGCGCCGTCCATATAGACCAATCCGCCGGCTTCATGCACGAGATCAATAATCTTGGCGATCTTTGTCTCGAACAGTCCCAAAGTATTCGGATTGGTGATCATGAGGCCAGCAACGTCTTCATCAAGCGTGCGTTTCAAGGCTTCGATGTCCATCAGACCATTCTCATCCGATGGCAACTGAGTAACTCCGTAGCCTGCCAGAACGATTGACGCTGGATTTGTTCCGTGGGCGCTGTCTGGAATTACGATCCGTTTGCGCACATTGCCATTCTTCTGATGGTAGGCCCGGAACATCAATAGCGCGGTGAATTCACCTTGTGCGCCGGCGGCCGGTTGCAAGGTAATCGCATCCATTCCAGTCACTTCAAGCAGCGATTGTGACAATTCCCACATCAACTGCAGCGCACCCTGCGCACTACGCGGCGACTGCCATGGATTCAAGCCCGCAAAACCCGGAAGCCCTGACATTTCGTCATTGATCTTTGGGTTATATTTCATCGTACACGAACCCAGCGGATAGAAATCGCGGTCAATGTGATGATTTCGCACGGAGAGATTGACATAGTGTCGGACAGCGATGTTTTCGCTCACTTCGGGCAAGCGCGGAGCTGTCTCGCGCGCCAATCCGGCGGGCGCTTCAAACGCGGGCAAACTTGTCGGCGCTTGAGGAACTTGATATCCAACGCGACCCGATTTGCTTTGTTCAAATATCAGCGGTGACTCGGACTGGAGGGCTTTTACGTCGCGGCTCATTTCCCACCTCCTTGAGTCCATTCGGTTGCCCCTTGAACGTAGGAGTCAATTTCCTCGACAGAGCGCTTTTCCGTCAACGCTACCAGCAGTCCCCGCTCGTCGTTGAGTCCCATGCGGGTCAAGGGAACACCGGCAAGTATGCCGCGAGCCGCCATGAAAATGACAAACTCCTCTGCGCTGCCAGGAACTGACATCAGGAACTCGCGGAGGTGCGGTCCTTTGTGAGGTTGATGGAATCCCGGCACTTTACTCATGGCGAGTTGCATGTAGCGGGTCAAACGTGCCGAAGTCTCGCCTATTTCACGCAGGCCCTGCGGCCCGAGCATGGACAAATAGAAAGTCGCACGGGCTGCGATTAGTCCCTGATTCGTGCAAACATTTGAAGTCGCTTTGTCGCGCCGAATGTGCTGCTCACGCGTCTGCAAAGTCAAAACATATCCGCGGCGGCCGTCTACATCTTTCGTGACACCGACGATACGGCCCGGCATCAGGCGCACCAGCTCGTTGGTGGCCGCGAACAAACCAAGATACGGGCCGCCGAACGACATATAGTTTCCAAGTGGTTGCCCTTCACCAACGACGATATCTGCGCCGAGTTTGCCCGGGGACATGAGCACACCCATCGCCATCGGATCTGTGACGAAGATCACCAAAGATCCGTTGGCATGCGCGCTGGCGACCAGCTTACGCAGGTCATCAATGACACCGAAGAAATTCGGATATTGCACAACGAGCGCGGCGACGTCATCACCCAGGAGCATGGAGATAGCTTCATGGGATTGATGTCCATCGGGACAGCGCGCACAATCAAACTTCACTCCTTGGGCAACGCTGTTCGTTTCCGCGACTCGGCGATAGGCCGGATTTACGGCTTCACTCCAGACGATTCGCGATCTCTTGGTGTGTGCGCGTGCCATGCTGATCGCTTCCGACAAAGCCGTGCCGCAATCATATAGACTTGCATTTGCAGCGGGCATATCGTATAGCTCGCAAATCATGGACTGGAATTCGTAAATGACCTGCAAAGTTCCTTGCGCAACTTCGGGCTGATACGGCGTATAAGCTGTAACAAACTCGCTTCTCATGCCCAAAGCGTCCACGGCCGCAGGTACATAGTGGTCATAAGAACCAGCACCCATGAAGCAAGCGCGGTTCATAGCCGACTGGTTCATCGCCGCAAGTTCCATCACTTCGCGGCGCACGTCCCACTCGGATTTACCATCTGCGATGTCAAGAGGCCGCTTCAGCCGCAAGTCGGCTGGAATCGGCGCCAATAGTTCTTCTAAAGACGAGACCCCGATGTCTCGCAGCATCGCACTGCGGTCATCGGGGGTATTCGGGATATAGCGCATTCGTATTCTAAGAAATTCTGTTTCGATTTAGGCGCTGGTCAGATCGCGGTAAGCGGCTGGTGACAGCAGGCCTGCGGCCTCAGCATCATATTTGTCTGGGCGAATCTTCACGATCCAGCCACCGGAATAGGGTTCGCGGTTGATAGTTTCGGGAGCATCGGCCAGCGCTGAATTGACTTCAACAATTTCACCGGAGATCGGCGCGTACATGTCCGCAACCGCTTTGACCGCCTCAATCGTGCCGAAGCTGTCGCCTTGCTTAGTCTTTGATCCAACTGCAGGCAACTGCACAAACACCACGTCACCTAGTTCGCCCTGAGCGAATTCCGTGATTCCGACCGCGGCGACGCCGCCGTCCAACTTCACCCATTCATGTTCTTTGGTGTACAAAAACCCGTCTGGAATATGCATTTCAAGAAATCCTTGTAGCGGTATTCTGTGTATTTCAAGCTTGCGCTTGTTGTTCCATGTATTGTTCAACCCACTTTGTGTGCACCTTGCCGGTCTTAAAAGCCTCAGTGTCCAACATTTGCAGGTGAAACGGTAGTGTTGTGTGCACGCCTTCAACCACGAACTCGGAAAGCGCGCGCCGCGTACGGGCCAATGCTTCATCGCGGGTTGAACCGTGCACAATTAGCTTGGCAATTAGACTGTCATAGTACGGAGGGATAGAATATCCTTGATAGACGTGCGAATCTACGCGGACACCTGGGCCACCAGGCAAATTCCAAGTCGTCACGGTTCCCGGCGATGGCAGAAATCCTCTCGATGCGTCTTCAGCATTGATGCGGCATTCGATAGCATGCCCACGCATTTGCACGTCCTTCTGCTTCGGCAATTCTTCACCCAATGCTACAAGCAGTTGCCACTTCACCAGGTCAAAACCGGTGACCATTTCCGTAACCGGATGTTCGACTTGGATGCGCGTGTTCATTTCCATGAAATAGAACTCACCGTCCGGCGCGAGCAAGAACTCCATCGTACCCGCACCAGAGTAATTGATTGCACCGGCCGCTTGCACGGCAGTTTTCCCCATCAACTCCCGCAGTTTGGGATCCACCGCCGGAGACGGTGATTCCTCAATCAACTTCTGATGGCGGCGCTGCATTGAACAGTCGCGCTCGCCAAAATGAATACAGCCGCCTCTGCCGTCACCCATCACTTGTACCTCGACGTGACGAGGTTGAATGATGGCCTTCTCGAGATACAGATCGCCGTTGCTGAATGCCGCTTCAGCCTCAGCGCTGGCCATTTCAAAAGCGGTTTCGACCGCATTCATGTCCGTCACCAAACGCATGCCTCGGCCACCGCCACCGGCGACGGCTTTGATCATCACCGGCAAGCCAAACTCTTCAGCCAGTTTGCGAGCGTCCGCTGCATTGGCAACAGGGCCGTCGCTGCCCGGCACGACAGGGCATTTGGCGCGGATCATTGTCCGTTTGGCCTCGGACTTGTTGCCCATCATCGAGATCACATTCGGATGCGGACCAATCCAGTTGATCTCATGGGCCATGCAAATCTGCGCGAAATCCTGATTCTCGGCCATGAAGCCGTAGCCGGGATGAATGGCATCGGCGCCTGTTATTTCCGCGGCAGCCATGATCGCCTTTGCGGACAAATAGCTTTGCGAGGATTGCGCGGGGCCGATACAAACTGCCTCATCAGCAAATCGAACGTGAAGCGAATCTTTGTCCGCAGTCGAAAACACCGCAACCGAGCGCAGACCGAGGTCTTTACATGCCCGGATGACGCGGAGAGCGATCTCGCCGCGATTTGCGACCAGTACTTTCTTGAACATTAACCTGCCCGCTCGATTCGGAACAATACTTGGCCAAATTCTACAGGCTGCGCGTTCTCCACTAACATCTCGACAATCTTGCCCTTGACTTCGGACTCGATCTCGTTCATCAATTTCATGGCCTCGATAATGCAAAGCACTTTACCGACGTCCACCACATCACCAACACGGACATACGGGTCAGCGTCGGGTGATGGTGCGCGGTAATATGTGCCGACCATGGGCGCCTTTATCTCAATCATATTCGCAGAAGGTGCCGGCCGGGATTCGGCCGCCGGGGCTGGCGCACCTGGCATCATGGCAGGCATCTGCATGGGTGCCGGAGCATAACCCATTTGCGGCATGGCCATCGGCGCTGGCATCATCGTGACTTCGTGGTGCGAGCCGTTCTTCGAAATACGTATCTTCAGGTCGTTGTCAACAAGTTCAAATTCGGTGACCGGGCTGCGCTCGATCATGCGAATCAGCTTCTGGATTTCTGCCACGTCAACGCGTGGTTTGTCTTTTGATGGACGTGTTGCCATAGGGGCTCCTCAATTGGGCCGGTGAACGATCTTGACGCGGTTCTCCCCCGCCTTCTCAGTCCCTACCGCCACAAGGCGATCAGAAGGAATTCCGGCGGCCGCGAGAACGTCTCGTACGGCTTCAGCGCGCGATTGCGTCAGGTTCAGACGCTCCGCCGTCGAAGCTACTTCTTCATTTGTCTGCGCACGTATCTCAATATGTCCATCCACATACTCAGTCTTCAACTGCCTGGCAACGCTATTCAAGTAGCTCAGGCTATGCTCATTCAGTTGTGAGGATCCATGAACGAATTCAATCACGCCGCCTGTGGAAGCCAATCGTTTGCCACTGGTTGGTGCCGGACTGCCGTAGCGCTCGAAGAAAACTTCTATCAAGTCAAATGCGTAAAGCACACCCGCTTCAACGACATCTTCTGGCGCGGGTTGGGGTTTTTGATCTCGTACTGACACAGGCATTCGGGCATCAGAACTGACCAGCAGCTCCTTCTTCCCCTTGCCGCTAATCCTTGACGGCAAGACGACCCTTGTCTTCTCAATATTCGGGGGCTCGCTCTTTTGATTCAGCTTGACTCCTACTGGGTCCGCCTTCGTCATTGGCAGCGTCGAACTGCTGTCACGATTAACCTGTTGCTGATCAGCAGCATCAGAATCTGACTTCAGCGCCAACTGCTCAGGTTCATTCGCTTGGGCATGCCCGCCAATTTCTGTTTCGTGCCTTACAATAGCACCGCGGTACAACACGGCTGCCGACGCGAACAATAGAACTGAGTAGAACAACGCCGCCTTTGAGCGCCTAACCTGCTGCTCCCGGCCTTTCAGCAACCATGCCGCCAGAAAGCCGAAGGCTAACAGTCCAGCGCAAATTGCTAATGTCAGGCGCAGCGAATCCACGACTTAGCCCGCTCGTTTCACCCTGTCTAAGTACTCACCCGTGCGCGTATCCACGCGCACGACGTCGCCGGTTTCACAGAACAACGGGACGGAAATTTCGGCTCCCGTCTCGACAATCGCAGGCTTACCGGTGTTGGAAACCGTGTCGCCTTTGAATCCCGGTGCGGTTTCTTTTATCTGCAGCTCCAAGAAGTTCGGCAATTCAATCGTGAGCGCCTCGGTATCGAGGAAGTTCACGCGACAAATCACGCCTTCTTTCATCCATTGTGACTTGTCACCCAGCCAGTCGCCGCCGAACTGAAACTGCTCGTAGGATTCTTGATCCATAAAGTGATAGAACTCGCCGTCGCTGTAAAGAAATTGCAAATCCTTGCCCTCAACGCGCACTGTCTCGATTGAAGCGCCTGAGTTCAGCGTTCGTTCGATGACGCGACCTGTCCGCGCGTTGCGCAACGTGATACGCACAAACGCACCGCCTTTGCCCGGCTTCACGTGCTGGAAATCAGCGACTTCGAAAATCTGTCCTTCCATTGAAAGGGTCAAGCCCTTACGAATATCCGCGGTTGTTGCCATGTTCTTCTGTTATGTGAATGATTATGAGTCAATTTTCAATTCGCCCGCAAGTAGCAGGTCAAACTCGTCTTCAGTCAGCACACGAACTCCGAGGTCTTGTGCCTTTTCGAGTTTAGAGCCAGCTTTCTCACCAGCAACGACGAAGCTCGTTTTCTTCGAGACAGAGCCCACGGGCTTGCCGCCCTGCGCAAGAATTACCCGCTCGATTTCTTCGCGCGAGTACTTCGTGAGCGTTCCTGTCACGACAACGGTCATACCCGTCAAGGCCGTACCCTTTTCAAGCACCTCGTCACTTCGGATTTCTATCCCAGAGCGCTCAAACTTGAGATTTAGTCTGCGCCAAACGTCGGAACGAAAATACTCGGCAATTGCCTGCGCCACTCGTGGGCCGACGTCAGGCAATATCTCCAAAACAGACTGATCCGCTCGCGCCAGCTCGCGAATGTCGCCAAACTGCGCGGCTAAAGTGCGCGCGGTTGTTTCGCCGACGAAGCGTATTCCCAGACCAAAGATCCAGCGGTCTAACCCGCGCGCCCGGGAAGACTCGATCCCTCCTAACAACTTCTCGGCGGATTTCTCAGCGAAGCCAGGCAGAGTCTGCAACTGGACTGATTTCAAAACAAATAAGTCTGCGGCATCCTTTACTAGGCCTGCATCAACGAGCGCCGCTACGGTTTCCGACCCCAGACCAACAATGTCGAGTGCACCACGTGAGGCGAAATGTTCAATCTGCCGTTTGATTACTTCGGGATCATCCGGATTCGTGCAACGCAGTGCAACTTCGCCGGGCACGCGCTCGAGCGCTGCTCCGCAAACTGGGCATATTTCCGGTTCTATTATGCGCCGTGCTCCCTTCGAGCGGCGCTCCAACACAACTCCTGTGACTTTGGGAATCACGTCGCCGCCGCGTTCGAGGGTGACGAAATCGCCGACGCGCAAATCCAGACGGGCAATTTCCTCGAAGTTGTGGAGCGTCGCGCGTTTTACGGTGACACCGCCGAGTGCAACCGGTTCCAGATCAGCAACGGGTGTCAGTACACCCGTACGGCCGATTTGAAACACGACTGCATTGAGCCTTGTGACTGCTTGCCGTGCGGAAAACTTGCAAGCAAGTGCCCAGCGCGGCGCCCGAGAAGTTAGCCCCAACTTGCGTTGCTGTTCAAGAGAGTTAACCTTAACTACAACCCCGTCAATCTCGAATGGCAGTGTATCGCGCTTGGCTTCCCAATCCTGCCAGAATTTTGCTACAGCTTCAATAGACTTTGCTACTGTGCTATGAGAGCTGGTCGGGAGACCGAGCGCTGTCAATCGCGATATTCCCTCGGCATGCGATGTCGCAGGCGCGTCTTGTGATTCATAACCGTAACACACTACGCGCAACGGGCGGCGCGCAACGAGTGCTGGATCAAGCAATTTCAAAGAACCTGCAACAGTGTTGCGGGGATTTGCCAGTGGCTTCTTCCCTTCCGCAACTTGCTCATCGTTAAATGCCAGAAAATCCGCAGTGCGCATATAGACTTCACCGCGCACATACAGCAACTTGGGAACAACGGTGTATCGGTCACCCGAAATCAATCGCAGCGGCATACCTCGTACCGTGCGGATGTTGGCGGTGATGTCGTCTCCTTGTTCACCATCGCCCCGTGTTGCAGCGCGAACTAAGACACCACCTTCAAAAGTCAAGAGCAGTGATACACCGTCGAATTTCAACTCGCACGAATATTCGGGTACCTCCCCCTCTAATCCCGTGACCACGCGACGATGAAAATTCTCGAGATCGTCGCGGTCGTAGGAATTGTCCAGCGACAGCATTGGAAACGGGTGTCGAACTGACGAAAATCCAGCGGTTAGCGCGTCGCCGATGCGCTGAGTCGGGCTGTCGGCAGTTACAAGTTCGGGATGAGCAGCCTCAAGTTCCCGCAGACGCGCATAGAGCCGATCGTATTCACGATCGCTGATTTCGGGCAGCGCCTCAACATAATACAACCGGTCGTGGCGTGCAATCTCGAGGCGAAGGGCCGCGATTTGTTGCTGGGGTGTTGCCATTTCGGGAATGTCTGGGAAAGGCGCAAGTCAGGGGATTGTGCCGAGCAATGGAAACTACTAAAAATTCTGAAAAATGGCAACTGAACCCCCTGCATAGTGGCTAATTCGAGAGCATTCAATTGGACTATTGCTATCGTGGTAGATTGCGTCTAAACAACTATATTACTATATTTTATGTTCCATCAAGCGCAAGGGGAAACCAACTCGTGATCTGGTGGGCGGCCAGCCTAACTGCAATACCATCTGCTATGTGGCTGTTTGGACTACTGTTGTGGCGATTCCGGCCAGTAAGAAGCCTGAACTTTAGCCCAAGTGACCCGGCCGCCGCAGTCGTAGTCGCTCGTAACGAGGTGGCGACGATTGGCTCGTGCTTGCTATCGCTTTTGGGGCAACAGCCGCGTCTGACCCGTGTAATTCTCGCGGATGACGGCTCGACGGACGGCTCGGCAAGAATCGTCGCCGAAGTGGCCTCGGTGGACGAACGGCTTGAGGTCATCAAAATGCCTCAAATTCCCCGGCCGGCCAGTCCCAAGAAGGAGGCGTTGGCGCTGGCGTTCAGCAGAATCGCGGAAGCAAAGGTTTGCTGCACTGATGCCGACTGTGTGGTACCAATTGGCTGGGCAGAGGCACTACAAGGTACCATGAAAGAGAATTACGGCGTAGTTCTTGGCGCGTCCTTTCCGCCTCGGCCTCAGACCTTTTTTGAACGCGCATACCGCTGGGAACGTCTGATTGCCAACTGTTCAATGGCCTCGGCATGCGGATGGGGCTATCCTGCCTCGGCCTGTGGGCATTCGATACTGTATCGCGCCGAGGCACTGCGTGAGGTGAATGGCCCGGTCAGGCGCGACTTGCCTTCGGGAGATGACGACTTGACCGTTCAGGCCATCGCAAAGGCGGGTTGGCACGTGCAATTTTGTGCAGCACCCGAAAGTGTGGTTTCGGATTTGGGTGGTGGCAAGATCAAACGCTGGTCTCAGGCAGGTCGCCACCAAAGCGTCACTCACCTCTATCCACTGCGATGGCGCGCACTCTTCGCCGCAACCGTAGTTGCAAACATTTTTGCACTCTCTTCTTTGTTCGTTGTGCCTTGGTTGGGATGGTCATTTTCGCTAATGCTGATTCTTCCGCGTGCGTTTCTCGACTTTGTCTCGGCGATGCTGCTCAGAAGCCAATTACGGCTCGATATTCCCGCATTCGAGGTGATGATCGCATCTCTTTGTCAGCCTGTCTGGAGTCTCTGGCGAGCGCTGGCTGTTGCATTTTCTTCTCGAATTGAGTGGCGTGGCCGCGAGTTTTCACCTGCATCCAGTTAGCCTAATTTGCTGAACCTGAGTCAAACATACGTTGAACCGAACACGGCGGCACAGAAACCGTCGCGGTCGTTGCCGCGTTGGCTGAAGATTGGCTTCACGGTCGGCTTGTTGGCATTGCTGGCCTGGCAGGTTCGGTGGGCTGATCTTGCAGAAGCGCTGCGCAATGCGCACTTCGAGGGGTTTCTCGCTGCGGCCTTTCTCTGGATTCCGAATCAATGGCTGCAATACATGCGGTGGAGCCTCATTGCGCGCCGTTCAAGCCGTGATGTTCCCCGCACCGACATCCGTGCGAGCTACTGGCTGGGGCACACGTTGGGATTTGTTACGCCGGGCCGAATTGGAGCCTATGGGCGAGGGCTATTTCTGAAGACCGTCCCTGTCCGCGAAGCGACGGCGTTGACCGTGCTCGAACGCCTTTATAGTGCGCTGTCCGTGAACGGCATTGGCTTGATTGCCCTCGGCTTGTTGCCACTCTTAGGATGGCATGCGTCTTGGGCTGACTGGGGAGCCACGATTTCAGGCGCATTGATCATGGCCGGATCGTCATTACTCGGACTGGGAATGATGCCCGGTTTGCTCACGCGGCGTCTCTTGCCCTGGCTTAGAAGACAGAACCGCGGTGTGCGGCTCGCTGAATCCCTCGAGAGCATTGCTAATGTCAGTGCGCCGTCCTCGCTTCTTTATTTACTCTTGGCCATTACTTCGCTCGCTGTCTCTCTGGTTCAATTCATTTTGTTACTGAACGCATTGGGCGTAACCGTGCCACTGTTGGCGGGGATGCTGGCGGTGCAGTTGAACTTCTTCCTCAAGGGAAACTTGCCGCTGACTTTGGGAAGTTTGGGCGTTGGAGAATGGACGGCGCTGATTTGCCTGCGCGGCTTAGGGGTACCTGATGCGCAGGCCGTTGCAGCTTCTCTCATCCTGTTTGCGGTCAATGTCGCAGTTCCGGCGCTCATAGGCATGCGCTATTATCAGCGCGTTCTTACCGTTCACCATGACTGGGGCAAACGTGGTTGACGCATTCCTCCTCGGTGCACTAATCCTTGTCGGAGCAGCGACTGCCGCCTACTGTGTTGTCATGCTGCTGTTTACAGTTGGCCTCTTGCGACTGCGGAGAAATCGTGTGGCTGACCCCGTGGCATGGCCCTCGGTAAGCGTCATCGTGCCTGCACGTAACGAGGCCGGTGTGTTGCCGTGGACGCTGCGTTCGTTGATGAAGCAGGACTACGAAGGTGAGTGGGAAGTCATTGTCGTAGATGACCGCAGCGATGACAATTCTCCGGAAGTTCTGGCAGAGATGCAGCGCAGATACGAGCAATTGCGTATTGTGCGCATTGCTGAAACAGTCGGCGGTTCACCGAAGAAGTTCGCGCTGTCTCAAGGAATCGCCGCAGCCCGGAGTGAGGTCATATTCACCACGGATGCCGATTGCCAATACGATGAAAGCTGGCTGCGGGAAATGGTCAGACATCTGGCTGATGATGTTGGCGTGGTTGCCGGGCTGACTGTTTTTGATTTGCCCGACTTCTCTTCAGCACCTGCCTGGCAGAAAATTCAGTGGCTGGATTTCTTTGTGCAGAATTTCTTGGCTGCCGGATCGCTGGGTTGGGGGCACGCGGCAAGCTGCAATGGAAGCAACCTGTGTTTTCGCCGTCGTGTCTATGACGAGGTCGCGGGATATGGACCTACCGCCGCTGTCGTATCCGGTGATGATGTGCTTTTTGCACAGCGCGTTGCGACTGAGACGAACTGGAAAATGGTTTTCGCTACAAAACCACAAACACTTGTACGTTCTTTACCTGTCAACACAATTCGGGACCTGTTCCATCAGCGCTTGCGCTGGGCCTCCAAGGGTCTAAGCTACCGAGGCAGTATGCTCGCATTTCTTTTTGCGATTTACGGATACTACCTCGGTTTGATAGCATTGCCCATCGCCGCGATTTTCAACCCGGCAGTCTGGCCGGCTGTCGCAGCGGTTTGGGGAGCAAAACTGCTTGTGGATTGCCTCCTGATTCTTGCAGGTGCGCGAACGTTCGGACAAGAGCGCCTGCTGCCGTATTTCCCTGCCTACGAAGTTCTTCACATCGTAGCAACGCCTGCAATCGGGCTGGCCGGCCTCGTCCTACCGTATCACTGGAAGGGCGACTGGTATCGGACAGCCAAGCTGCCGCGCAGCGAAGAGAAAACGGACATCAAACTGGGACGGCGAACTGCCGGGGGTAAGCAAGACATGGCGGCCGAGCGATAATGGAATTGTCACAATATACACCTCGTTTCGCCATCGGCTGGCAAACTCATTGCGCGCATGGCGGCGAGGCGGCGATCACTTTTGATGACGGTCCGGACCCTAAAACGACACCGAGCCTCTTGAAGACGCTTGAAGCGCTTCATTTGCGCGCCACGATGTTTGTCGTTGGACAAAAATGCCGGGGGAATGCAACGCTCTTGCGTGAAATTGCTTCCGCCGGACACAAGATTGCTTGTCACGGCTATGCGCATGAACGGCACTGGTTCAAGAAATCATCATTCGTCGAGTCAAGCATCCGCCAATCGCTTTACTTGTTGCAAGACTATGGCATTCAAATGGAGCCGATTTTCCGGCCTCCGTTCGGAGCGATTGATTTTCGCATGCATCGCGTGGTCACTGGGCTCAAGTGTACTCCCATGCTTTGGTCGGCGCACGTGGCCGATTGGAAGCCGCAATCACCGCTGGAATTACGGCAACGTATGGAGTCTGCGGTAAACGACCGAATGATTTTGTTGCTGCACGACGGACACGAGACGACCGCAAATGTGCGCGATCAACTACCGTACTTGCGGGATGAAATCGAGCGCAACCGTCTGCGATCAGTGGTGCTCATGGCCTCACAGCAAAATCCTGTGAGCGCATGATTGCTGCTGGACTGACGGCAGGCGCGGGAATGCTGCATGGCGCGGCAGGGCTGGCGTTGGCCAGTACACTTCTGCGGTCGCCTCCACCCCTTCCCGCTGAACTTCCTTTTGTATCTATCGTAGTCCCAGCGCGTAACGAAGAGCAGAATTTACCGCGCTTGTTCAGATCGTTGGCAAACTTGAATTACCCCGCCGATCGCCTCGAATTGATTCTTGTCAATGATGACTCGACGGACAACACGCGCGAAGTGGCGTTGACGTTGGGCAACGATTTGCCGTTTAGTATGCGCGTCATTGACGCACGGCACGGCGCATCAGAAGTCTTGCCGCAAACGAAAACTCTGCCGTTGGCGCAAGGCATTGACGTGGCCCGGGGTGACCTGATCCTGATGACCGACGGCGATTGCGAACTGCGGCCTGATTGGGCCATGGACATAGTCCGCCACTTCACGCCCGATGTCGGAATGGTCTGCGGAATCACACTCCCAGATTATGAAAACTCGAATGAGTCAGTCACCCGTTTTGAAGCCGTGGACTGGTCGCTCTTGCTCGGTGTGTGCGCTGGAATGTGCCGCCTCGGAAGCCCACTGGCACTCATTGGCAACAACTACGCTGTCCGCCGGACTTGTTACTTTGATGTCGGCACCTTTCGGAAGATCGAACATAACCGCATTGATGATATCGCGCTCTTTCGCGCGGTAGCAAGTTCGCGTCGCTGGCGAATTGCGTTTGCAGTCACCCCCGGCGCCTGCGCCTCAACCCTGCCTATCGGAGCAACGTCCGATATCGTGCGTCAGCGCTACCGTTGGATGGAAGGCTTTGGCGCCGTCAGCCACACGGGAAAGTTGTTGTTCGGCTTCGGCATGATGACGCACCTGCTGTGGCCGCTGGCATTTGTACTTGGCTGGAAGATTGGCTTAATCGTGATGTCGTTAATACTGATTGGCGATTGGGCGGTCATCGCAACTTGCTTGTCCAAGCTTGGCAGGCGCGGCCTGGTGCTCAATGCGCTTGTCTATCCACTCTGGGCGTGTGTTTACGGATGGCGGTTACTTGGGGCAATCTTTTCCCGGCCAGAAATTCGATGGAAAGAGCGGAAACTCGCCTGAAATGCTTCGGACAAACTACATAAAACAGTGCGGCCTCCCATCCGGGAGGCCGCACTTGTCTCAAAGGACCTCAATGCTAATTAATCTTGTAGGAGAGTCCGATACCGAATTCACGGCGGTCAAAGTCTTTCACATTCGCCACGGCCGCAATATCTGATTCCGTGCGGCGCTGCTCGTAGGTGAAATAGAGGTTGAGGTCAAAGGCCTGCAAAGGTGCCCAAGTTAACGAAGGAGTCAATTCCCAACGCGAATCCAATCGGCCGCGATGAAATGGATCCATTTCTATCGGTCGTTCGGTCGTATATACTCGACGGCGCAAACGCCACGACAAGGACGCGTCCAACACGTTTTTGCCGGCCACGCGCACGGGTGATCGCAATGTCATACGAAAATCGTCTTCGTTCGCATCACCGTCACCGTACTCACTATCTTCTGTCACGGCGCCATCTTGAATGACTGGATTGCCGCTGGCCGCCTGATCTTTCCCAACATTATTGGAAACACGTCGCATGTACCGGAAACTAAGTGATGGCTCCCAAGGCGTCGCATAGCGAGCCTCTGCGCCCAACTCGCTGAAATCGCTGTCATATTCCGTGAAGCGGGGATTGTAGTAAAACGTTCCAGTGCCGCCAAGAACAGAAAGCCACAGTGATTCGAGTGGTCGTACTGCTACATCAGCGGTGTATTCCCAATTCTCAAACTTGGCGGCATCATAAACGCCCAAATCGCGGTCACGGTAAATGCGAAGGTAGAATGAGGGAATGGTGAACATTCCGGCGCGGATCTGCCAGCGATATCCCTTTACACGCGGACGAAGGGTTGCACTCAACGAATGCGTCTGGTAATTTGTGAAGTCATTCTTGGCGCGCTGCACGCCCTTGAAGCGGTACGTCGCGTTGACCATCAAGTCTGACGGAGCGCGCCAGACGATTGACGGCGCGATTGAAAACTCGGTTTCTGCGTCGTCCACGGTTTCAAGCGGCGTGCGGAATACGGGATCGTACCGGCGGAAGGCATTTTGGTCAGGGCCCGACAAGCGGATAACATTGTCATTATAGATGCCCGTCACCCCAACGCGCAAGCTCCAATCCAGCGCAGGCAGTCGTGTGCGCTGTTTCGCTTCTGCATGAATCGAACAAAACGCCAGCACAAGAGCCAGAGCCACGTATGTCAGGCCCTTGCTCACTGATCCTTCTCGGTCGTCAGTTCAGCTTTGGGCAGCAAGAAACGCATAAGCGCTGTTCGGGAGTCCTCGTGCATGCGAAACTCGTAAATATGCTCGCCTTCCGGAATCTCAACGAAAAATGTTTCAGCGCGGCTGGCAACATTTGACGATGTATTCTTGTAATGTATAACGTCGCTGGAGCCTGCGGAAAGATTGTACGTTTTCTTCATCTTACCGTCTTCAAGCACCGCGACCTTCCACTTCTGAGTGCCCTTCATTTCGGGAGTGAACTCGATGCGGCTCAGGACTTTCAACGTTGCCGGGCCGACCAGTTTCAGCGCTGCGCGGTCTGTTCCGCCAATCCGATAGTAAGGATAGGAAACTTCGTCTGAAACCAGCTCAACTTCAGAGGAAAACTCAACGGGAGTCATCGCCACCACCGGTGTGCCGCCGGTAAACTCGTTAGTCTTCTGAGAAAGCCGCACGTAAACTCGCTCAGTGGCGCCTTCAGGCAGGCGCAAATTTACAGTGTGCTTGCCGGACGGAATATCAATAATCTTCGACCGGAGAACGCCAATTAGAGGCGTTTGCCCATCGGCACGCTCGGCTTTTTCGGACAGCTTGCTTGTATGATGAATGCTGCGGACACGTTTGCTGCCTTCGATATGCACTTCTATCGAATAGTCCGGTTGTGCAGCGGCATCAGTCAATTCAAGACGTGAGATTATCTTAAGCTGAGACGGCCCTTCAACAACGGTATTGACTTGGCTTTCCTTGTCCAGGATGAAATAGGTTCGCTGTTTGCCCGCCACGGTCAGCTTCGCACTGGCATCAAAAGTTGTGGGCTTAAGGTAAGTGAACCCAGAGTCTGCACCCTGTCCCAGCGAACAAAAAGTCAGGAGAAGAAGTGCGATGTAAGTGGTCTTGCGCATGGATATATCCGCCATTGACAGGTCGTAACTTAGAGAAGCGTCTCGGGATCAACTCCCGCATCCGCGAGCCGGAAATACTTGGCATCGAGCCGCACGAGAAAGAAGAGCGCACCAAGGGCAATGAACAAGGCCGTTGCCGTCACACGCAAATCGTATTTCTCAGTCGAATACACGTCCCCGCTGCCAGGCTCCGCAAGTGGTATCTTTGGCGTGCCGAGGCCAAACTCACGGGTGATTCTGTTCGCGCCATTGATATTTATGATGGTCAAGCCTGTGCTCGCCGCCGCATGCATCGCTCCGCGCCCCGGCCAATTTCTGTCCGGCAATCGCGTGAATACCCCGCTCTTCAAGAGTTCGAGGTTTTCGATGTGTCCAAGGCTTGCCAGGCAGTCACCAACATTTATGTATGCTGCATACTTGTGATCAGCAGACGCGGCGCTGAATCGGTTCCACCAGTTTGCTCCTGCCTGCGCCAGAGACACACTTTCAATTAGAGGCACCCCCGAGCGCGCTACGGCATCAGCAAGCTGAACTCTTCCTGTGGCTGAAAGTCCGCGGGCGTTGTCGTCAACGCCACCCCGGGAGGCGGCGACCATTTGCGACTTCACAATCCCGGCGTCATTCAGAAATTTCTGCATGTCCAGCCAGGTATTTTGCGGATCCGTTGCGCCCCACCACGTCGAACTAAGCGCACAAATCGTGTATGGCGTAACACCCAACGCATCGCAAGCGGACAGTACTGCGAGGTTTTTGCCCGGGTTTGATCCGCTTAGCGCAACCGCAACGCGGTCGCCTTTCTTCACACCGGCCTCGATCAGAAACTCGACCGCTACAGCCGCAAGGTTCGGATTTGCGCTGGCAAGCTTCTCTTCAAAGCTCCCGATGTCCGTTGTAATCGTTGAGAATTGCTGGCCAATAATGGCATCAAGACGCGGATCACCGTAGGATTCGAGAATTTCGCCGCCCTCTGAAAAACGCTCGGCAAGTGCTTTCAATGCCGAGTTCATGCGATTCGCGGCGCTTAGTTTCTCTTCGTAATTGGCGCGGTTGATAGTCACCCGGCTGTATTCGGCCCACAGATACATGCCGTAACAAATTCCCGCCATGGCGACCAGCGTCCAAATGGAACGCAAACTGGGTCTAAATGCCATGGTAAATCTCCCCGCCTGTCAGAAGCATAACAAGAAGACGAACTAACGGCGCCGCGATCAACATCGTGGCCAGAGTTTTGACTACCCCCTGCCGCTCAAACCAGTTGGCGATCAGGCCAGGAATAATAAAGCCAATGGCTTCAAGCCGCACGTCCGACATCCAGACTTCAGTTGAAATCAGGTTGCGGCTAATGTAACCGAGCATGAATCCAAACAGGATTGCCAGCACCATACGGCGGCGTCCGTAAACAAACATGAATCGCGACACGATACGAATACACAAGTACGCGAAGAACGCAACCAGAAAGGTTCCAGCGAGCTTTGCGGGATTGTCGAGATGCAGTGCGAGGTAGCCGGGTACGACAATACCACCCGCTGCCGCTCCAATCACCTCGTGGAACAGCAGGCTGATTAGTACGCCCAGCCCTATAGTCAGTTCAATCATTTGTCGCTAATAGATTGCGATTCTGCAGGTCAGACTATGCCGCGCTAACGCCTAAGCGTGTTCGACGGCGGTTTGAGAAAAATGTGGCAACATCCAATCCCCCTTTGCCCACATTGCCCATCGCGAAGGCCGTGCCGATGCCCTTCACGCGCTCGAACATCGCGTCGTAGGTCACTTTCGGATCGGCCATGCCGATCTTGACGGCTTTGCTTTGGTCAATGCCGTATTCTGGCAGGCTGTTATATACTCGTTCGAGATTCTCGCCGTTCAGGAAGAAATAATCAAACTCATTCCGCAGGTTGTCCCGAACCATCTCAAGAAGCTGTATCGTCCGGTCATAGCGATCGGCCCGAGTGTTCAGCATGAAGCACACAGTCCCGAGATCCGTCGAAAGAGTCTTGACCTTCTGCCAAATCGCCAGAGTTGACATCGGATCGTTCGCTGCCAGAGCATTGATGAACTGCAAGACGGCACCGTTCTCTTCAGCCTCGATTACGCGCAACGCGCCCGGATCCGGAAAACAGGTGTACATCCCATGCAACGCAACTTCCCGCGGCACATGATAATGCTCGCAGACTGCCAACGCCAAAGCTACATTGTCCGCATGCTCAATATAGGAGAACTGGCCGAGTTCAAGGTAAGTTACGCTATCCGTGTTTACGCGATACAGACGGCAATTGGCATTCTCGGCCTCCTTGCGCATCATCCAGAACATCGCCTGCTCGGCTGTGTAAGCGATGCCGTCATAAGGCAAGGTATTGCACAAGGAGCGCGTAACGTTCTCCAATGTCGGCCCCATTTCCAGAATGTGATCGAGCCGTGTGTTGGTGATCACACCTACCGTGGCATGAACGAAACGGTGCTCACATATCCACTGGTACTCAGGATTCACGGCCATACATTCGATCACACAGGCCTGCGGCTGACGGGTCGTGAAGAACTTAAAGACCTTGACTTGTTCCAAAATGTTGGCGCCGGCTCGACGTTTGATGGGTATCTCGAGACCATCCACATCAATAATACGCGGCAATGTTCCGGTTGTCTTGGCTATCGTGCGAATGCCGCCCGCGCGCAAGCCTGCCGCAATCAGCCGGGTAACCGACGACTTGCCGCGTGTGCCGTTGACATGAATACGGATGGGGATCGAGTGAGCGCGCCGCTGGTGCCGAAAATACTCGAACACAGCGTAGGCCACGAGAGAAATGAAAGCAACGGAGAGGAAGACCATTGGGGTCAATCAGGATGTCAGGACGAGGTCACCATTGCGGGGGGTAAAACAATAATTTAGCAATGAGTTGTGGTCAAGTCAACCTTTTTTTTCAGCTTTGGGGTCTAAGGCGGCTGCCGTCGAATCCACGGGAGGTGAATCTGGAGACATAATCCAGCCTGACAACGAATCACGCGAAAGGTGGGGACGAAATGTGTCTGTGTCGGAGATGACATACCCACGGAGCGGCCCTGTAGATTCGAGGCGCAATCCATCCTGATGGATAAACTTCAATTTATCATGAGGATAAACCAACATGCTCGAGCAAGGCTCCAGACCATAGTACCAACTTACCAAAAATGTGTCAAATGGCGTAAATACGGACTCTTGAAATGGAAAATCGACAAGATACTTTAAGGAATCGGCGATATCTTCCCGTAAATCAAAATCCGAAACTGACCGAAAGTCAGAAACTGGTTCACTGGGTTGAATGAGGCTTGCACGTCGCCCAAAATTCAACTGCCCCCCCGCATGCCACTGAGCGGCCAGCAGGGCACCTGCTAACAAGAGGAGGAGAGTCAGACTCCAATGCAATATGCGATTCCCGGCAATGCTGGCAAACCATGCGGTGCGAATTTGCGTTCGCGTCATGCCGACTGTCATTCGCTCGGCCCCAGAGCGGTCCAAAGCTCCTCCGCCAGTGCCCGGTCCACGCGAGACACCTTCCAAGTCTTCAAGCGTGCGAAGTACCTTGTCGGCATTCATTCCGGCCGCTTTGGCGTATGTCGAAATTACGGCACGGCGAATCGGAGCAGGAATGACTTCGAGCCTACCGCCTTCAAGCGCCTCAAGGTATTCACGCGGCAAACGAGTTTGGGTGGCAATCTCCGCGAGTGTAATCTTCTGATACTCGCGAGCCTTGCGCAACTCGTCACAAAATACCGCAGCCGGGGAAGTGTGTTCGGATTCGTTCACGAATGCAGTTTATCGGCAATCCAACAATATTTTCATAATCGCCATCGAAAGCGGCAATGAACTTGCGCGCTTCACCTTGGATGGCGTAGGCTCCGGCCTTTCCTTCCCACTCGCCCGTGGCCAAGTACTCGCGAATGTCTGAGTCGCGCAGTTCACGAAACTGAACTGAACTTGTAACCGCCTCGGAATGTTCACCCAAAGCTTCGCCTTTCGAGTCAAAACCAACTAAACAGAAGCCCGTGATCACTTGATGCGACTTGCCGGACAGCTCAGCCAGCATCCTGCTGGCGCTGTCTTTACCTGCGGGTTTGCCGAGCACTCTGCCGCCTGAGCTAATAATTGTATCTGCCCCTAAGAGCAGACAGTTTGGGGAACCGAAATGCTTGGACGCTTTTACCTTTCGAAGTGCATTAAGGGCCGCAAGTTCAGCAGGGGAATTGGCAAGCCAAAGTTCATGGGCGTGGGACGGGTGAACCTCGAAGGGATAATTTAGCCCAGCCAGCAGCTCCCGTCGGCGTGGTGAAGCCGACACTAATATGAGCCGCACAGAAATCAGGAAATGAAGAAGGCCACAGCGTGAATCATCCCCAAGACCGGCGCAATGCGGTTAAAACGGATCAGCGCAGTCCGCGCTCCTTCCATCTTGGGCTGGCGAATTCGACCCCAAAAGAATGCAAGTGGAATCAATACGCCGAACAGCATGATCCAAAAGTATCCGCGACTGTAAAGTTCGCCAAGCCACGGCCACAAACTGACTGTGCCAAAGAGAAAGAAGATAACCGCAGTCACCGCCAACCTTCTATGGTAGTGATGATGCACTTCGAGGTTGTTCGAGTCGGCGTGATTCTCAAAGATATCCTGCTCTATCTCGAGAGTGGCGCGAACCACGGCCACGAACAATGCGCCAATGGCCGCTGGGAAAGCGCCGACGGCAGGATGCCCGACTGACGCGGCAGCAAACATCGAGATTGCGCCGAATGCCGCAGGAACAACAATATTACCGAGAAGTGACTGCTTCTTGATACCAGTCAATGCCAACATTAGTGCTGGCATCACAAGTATCCACGAAACCGATCCTGGCAACGGTCTGCCTGACAAGTACGCCGCACCAAGTGCCGCAATGGTACCGGCCCCGACAAACGGCAAGGACAAATTCGAAGTGCCTTTGTTGGGATGTGCTGTGCCGATTCGCCAGCCCAGAAAGAGCAGCAGCGCGCCGATCGCAGCGAGTGCCAATGTGCCTAAGGGAATCGGTTCACCTGACTTCGCAACCAATCCAAGAGATACGAGTGAAGCCAAGATTACACCAGCCTCCAGCATCCACGTGGGCAAGGGCAAGCGTTTTTCGGACAGAAAGGGATGATCAAGCATGTTTGAAAGGCAATTCGATTTGCAGGTTTGATTTCAATAATTGCAGTGCTTCATGAAGCACTGCGTCTTGCGAGATGCCCATTCCGGCGCCCGTGTCAATGGTCACAACCTTAAGGCCGTGGCCAGGCGCATCGCACCACAGATCGTAGGCGCTATTCAGCTCAGCGAGGTAATTCGGATCAATGTTGCGTTCATAGTCCCGGCCCCGGGAAGCAATTCGTCTAAGCAACGAAGGTACATCGGCACGCAAGTAGATTATCAGGTCAGGACTCCGTAGGTGCTTAATCATGGATTCAAACAACGAAAAGTAATTGTCCCAATCACGATCGCTCAAGAATCCGCGCGAATGTAAGGTGTGTGCGAATATATGCGCATCTTCGTAGATCGTGCGATCCTGCACGCAAGACTCGTGTGTTCGTTCAATCCCCATTTGACTATCGAAACGTTTGCTCAGAAAATACACTTGCAGGTGGAACGACCAGCGAGTCATGTCAGCGTAGAAATCAGACAAGTAAGGATTGTTGATTACAGGCTCCAACTCGCAGCGCCAGCCAAATTGCTGGGCCAGGCGAGTTGCCAGAGTCGTCTTTCCAGCTCCAATATTGCCGGCCACCGATACAAAGTAGCGGCGAACAAACGGGTCAGTCATGGCTCGTCGCGTTAAGGAGTTTTAGTCCAAGTTCGTTGTTTTCGTGTCGCTCGTGTCTTGAGTTCATCGGCCATACTGCCAATTCCAACGTGAGCGCCACCGTGCAGGATACCAGATGTCCGCCCCAAGTTCTCCCCGTGCGATCCGCGACGCACGCGTGTAGATGCCAAAACGGTGCGCCATCACGCTCCGTAAGGTTGCCGTTTAGCGAAACCAGTTCAACAATTCCGGGAACACTGAAATTCAGATACTCTCTCGTCTCGATGTCGTAATAGGCGAGAACAACATCGCTGATTCCTCCGATGCCGCAACAGACTGCCGACGGCCAGCCTCGGCGCACTGCAACCTCGACAAGATGAGTTGGGAGGCACGCGCCTATCGGCAGTCGGAAAAGTTCAGACGAAGTGTTAACTGTGTTCACGGGCATCCTGGGCAAATCCATCTGAAACGGTCAAGTTGCCGTGTTTCGGGAAGAGCTGCTTGAGTTTGTTGGTGTTGAAGGAGCCGTCGTGGTGGAGGGTCTGTCGTGCGGGATGCGTATCCATCGAAGATGCGTGGATTCTTTCGGCGGGAAAGCCGTATGCACGCGCGAGATAGAGCCCCGTTTCGTAACGGCTGAGTCGCTCTGGTCCGCCAGCATGGAGAATTCCGGTCAAACGAGTCTCGACTGCTTCAACAATCGTGGAAGTTATCTCGCGAAGATGAATTGGGCTACGATACTGGTCGGCGAAAAGATCGAGAGTTTCGCCGGCGCGCAGGCGCTCAAGCAGTCCATCCGTGAAGCTACTTCCCCACCCTGTATTTTGACCTACAATGTTGTTACTTCGGACGATTAGGTGTGGCTTGTATTCGCCCACCAGAACTTCAGCGGCAAGTTTTGTGCGGCCGTAATGATGTGTCGGTGCAGGCATGTCTGTCTCCACAAACATGCCTTTGCGCCCATCAAATACTTGATCCGTGGAAATGAAAATGAAGTAACATTCGTGCTGTCGGGCAAGGAGCAGAAGTGAGTCCGTCACTTCAACATTCTGCCTGGTCGCACCGAATTGATCATTTTCGCACTCAAGAACTCTGGACAGAGCAGCGCAGTGAACGACCACGTTCGGATGAAAATCGGCGAAAATCCGTCTCAATCCAGCGCTATCGGTCAAGTCAATTCTGACCTCCGTAAACGGCAAAGATCGCGTATGCGATCTTCTTGTGCCGAGCACCCGACTTCCACTTCGCGCTAAGGATTGACCGACTGACGCACCCAGTAAGCCGGATGCGCCTGTTATCAAAATGCGGTCTGCCACGATGCTACCACGTGACCGAAAAGTTGAGCTTTCCACCACCGCGAACACGCTGCGGCTCAAGTCGCCAACTCATGCGGTTGTCGCTGTCTTTTGATTGAGAATCCAACCGCGCTGCATGAAATGCGCTCACAAGGTGGTTTACGCCGACCAAGGCAACGGCATAGATGACGCGATTCAGTGAGCGGTCAGATGTGAGACGCATTTTGTCCATCGTAGCCCGGTTGCCTTCGCTGTCCCACGACCAATACTCTGACTCTGTGTCATACAGTGAGGCAAAACTCCGATCTGCGAGTCTCTGCTCGTTAAAATCGTACACGTTCAGCCAATTGGCAACATCGATATAGAACTCCTTGCCGTGGGAGCCTCGCACACCCGCGTGCGTAGCGGCAAAGGCTTCGTAGTCGTCGCGAAGTTGGCGGCCGTGGTTCTGCAAAGACAGCGCTGCGCCGATAAGCAGAAGATCCGCACTGAAAAACGCCAAAGCGTGCTTCGGTCGGCCCAGTTCATATTGGCCCCAGCCCGGCACAACAAGCGACTTTAGGAATGCAGCCTGGCCTTTGTCCCCGGCATACGTCATTTGCGATCCAATGCATAGGACCAACAGTGTGACCGTCCATGCGCGAAATTTCAGCATCGCCGGTTAGTTGCGGCCTGTGGGCAACGGCATTGAGAGCGTCAACGTTCGTGTCAGATCGCCATACGCATTTGACTTGATGTCGTACTTGAGATCGAGCGAGCCCATCTGAGCTGACTCAAGCTTGCGATTGTGACTGCGCACGGCGAATGCTGCGTCTAACGCGGACAGGACGTGATTAACCAAGACGATTTCCATCATCGTATTGCCTTTTTCGAGAAGGCTGTTGGCTTCGCCGCGCATGTCGCGATAAGCGAAGAACATGGACGAAGTACCATCATAGCCAACCGTAGCGGGATCATCATTGCCGAAGCCGGGTCCCCAAATATGGTCTTGACTGCCAATCGTCCAATCCGCTGCGGGATCATACGCATCATTCCAGCCATAGCCAAATTGCTCGAAGTACTTGCCGATCATCTCGTAATACTGCTGCACGTCGCGTGTGTTGATGTCGTGCGTGTAAGGCGCAGGCAAATACTCGGTCCTCTCATCCCAGCTTAGTGCATTCCATTCTGTCAAGTCGCCTTCAAACTTTACGCGCGAAAAAACGTCGCTATTTGCAACCTGATATTCACGGAACATGTACACATCGTAATTGAAGTGTCCGGCATTTGGATCGCTGTTCTTCCATGGGCCGGCATACGCTTCAAACTCACTGGTCTTGTCGTTTCCGTCACCGTGATACTTTGCGAACATAGCCCAACCGACGACTTCGATTGCGAACCACGGCACGGCACGCAACCATGAGCCGGAGTAGAGTTGACCGGTACCAGGCACAATAAGGCTGAACATAACCGCGCGGCCAATGTTCTTCTTGCCTACCGTCATGGGCGCGGCGGTTTCATCCGAAGCCGTTTGCTCGAAGGACGGCGCAGCGAATTGCGCGCGGTGCGGCGACAGGCCCAGGCCCTTTGCCATGCTCATCGCGGGCAAACAGAGGCAGGCCATGATCACGAGGATTCGAGTCCAACTCGAGAATTGCATGTCACTCTCCAAATATGATGAATGCTTCAATTGTGCGAACAATGCGAACAGGCGCAAGACGAGGGATGCCGCGCCGGGGGAATGATCGGTGTGTAGAAGTCAAATAGCACGGTCAGGTAGTAACGAAGTTCATCGCCATAGCCCGTGTGAATGTCATCTTCTACAACTTCAAACTTATCCAAACCGTAAGCCACGTCAAAGGAAACGGCGGTTGGATAGGAATAGAACGAATGCAACGAGAAGCGGAGACCCGCACCGATGTCTTTCTTGGGCGATCTGTCGCCATAGTTACCCGTCCAGGCGTCGCCGACATCGGCGAACAGCGAACCATATACGCGGTTCAGCGAAATGGGCCAAAAGGCGGTTGCAGTCCGTTTGACAAGCGGAAAGCGGTATGTCAGTGTACCAACAGCGGTCCGAGTACCGCCCATGCTATAGAATGAGTATCCGCGCATGCCTGGCAATCCGCCCGCATATTGATGAAAGAACGGATCGACGTTCTCATCTATGTAGCCACCGCGCAGGCGAACTTCGGCTGAGTGACTCTTTACTGGTGACTTGAAGTATCGCTCAATACCGAATTCCACAAGATTATAGTTATTCGGATCGTAGATTTCTTTCAAGCCTATGGCATCGCCGCCGATTTCAATGTCCTTGATGAAGTCATGATTGGCGCGCGTGTACTCCAGAAAACCGCGGTAGCCGCTTGACGGGCTGATATCTGTCAGAATTCCGGGACGGCGAGCATCTACATAAAATCCAGTCTTCCAAGACCAGCCGCGGAAATATGACAGACTAACGCTGGACTCATCATCAAAGCGGTTGTGTGCAACGTATTGATCGTAGGTGGCTCGCGTCTTGACGTTCATGTTGACCGTGAGCGGTACACCCAATCCTAAGCTGATTTCATTAAGATTGTAGCGGTAGCGGATGCGGTATTGATCGTAAATCGGCTCGAGGCCACCCGGCCCCTCTTCTTCCCCGATAATGCGAGTCGAATCAGCGAAGTAAGATGTCAGTCTGCGCTGAACGTTAAAATACTCGGCGAAAATTGTGGGATAGAACTGCTTGTACTCGACAAGGCCATAGAGGTCGTACTCGCGCTTCTGATTGACTGCCGCACCACCGATGAAGGTCATCTTGTCCAGCACATCATTCAGAACCAGGTATGTGCCCGGCTTGAACGTGTTGTAGTCAAATGCGAGGCGGGGAAACCAATAGAGACTTTCAAAGCGCGGCTTATACAGTTCAGAGGCGCGTTCCTGACCACGAAGCGCGATGTTCCTCGACGGAACGCGGGCTAAATACGACACATCTTCGTCAAGGGCTGAACGCGGCAGGCGCACAGGCGCTGCCGAGTCAAGCACGCAGATCCGGAAACCGTCGCCGCAAAATTCCGAATAGGCCAAGCGGCCGTCTTTAATCTCAGGGTAGAATGCGCTGCCGAGCACGACTGTCAACTGCTCCATACTCTCATCGGCCACGTTGAGGCGATAGATGTTGGCAATTCCGGAATCGTCGTAAGACACAAAGAGAGATTGCCCGTCCGGACTCCAGGAAGGATCGCGAAGCTCTCCGCCTTTGCCGCTGAACTCGCGGACAAGAGTCAAGCTTGTGTCGGCGCGACCAAAAGCGAACAAGCGAACGCTGCGGCCTTCCTCAAGATGGTGCGAAACGGCGATCTGCGTTCCGTCGGGCGACCAGCGCGGCAGGTAGTACTGCTCGTGCGGAAGCGAGGGCAGGCGCTGCAGAAGATTCTCGGCCGTGAATGGCTTCGTCTTCGCTCCAATGTCCGGCATTCTTGCCAAAGCAATTTCGCGCTTGCCCGCTTCGTTGATTGTAAAGACGAGCAGTTCGCCGTCAGGGCTAATGTCCACTGACTCCGCGCGCAAGCCCTTGCTCAATCGTTTTTCGTGCTTCCTGGCGAAATCGTAATAATAGAGGTCGTGCATCAAGGCGCCGTGCGGATTGTTTGTAGTTCGCCGCGCGAACACAATTCCGCTTCCATCCGGCAACCACGCTGCGGTGCCTTGCACGGCGCCAGCGATGAGCTCGATCGAGTCCTTTTCTGCGTCATACACATACAGCGACGACTGGCCAAAGTACTCGCGGCCTGAGTTCGAGATGAAGGCAAGTCTCTTACCGTCATTTGACCAGCGCGGATATGCCCCGACAAACCCCTTCTTCTCCAATGTGTCTGCGCGGCTTAAGTAAGGCTCGAGGGCCGCGCGTTTGGCACCGTAACGCTGTTCAATATCTTCCTTCCACTTACGATACCACTCAACACCCGGCTTGCCCGTCACGGAGCCGATGGCGTCGTTCAATGTAACCGGAAGGGGATTCGCCATCTTGCGCGAAATCTCTCCAAGTGTTTTCGCACCTTCCGAATGATCAGCAATGAACTTGACTAGTGCGAAGCCTTGATTGTAAACGCCCTCCGATTCTAAACTGGTCTTACCGAAGAAACCCATGTCTTCATAGCTCAGCAGTCGATTGGACAACGTAGCTTGACGAAGGAGCATATCTCTGTGACTGTCCCAGAAATCGTAGCCGCTGCCATCAAATTGATACTGCGCTGTGCCTTCCGCGAACCACGCCGGTATTGTAACGGACGGGAGAGGCCAGCTAATCAGCGTGTTAGGATATCCGTAGAGAACGTCGGGGCGGCGCTCTTTCTCATAGCCGAGCGCTTGCACATACAAGGCCGGGAAACGCCGCGACCACTTACGCGTTGCACCCAACTGAATCATGTGCGTGTATTCGTGCGTGACGACGTTCCGCAGCCAGTTGTGCGTGCCGCGAAAATCCCAAGCCATCGAAGTGGCAAAGAACTTGATCTTGTTTGACTGAAAATACGATCCGGCGTTCGCGATATCGTCTTCATCCGAGAAGATCAGCGAGACTTTTGTATCGGGACGGTAATCGTAAACTTCGCACAGCGGCTCGTGGATCTCTTCTGCGATGTCCGCCGCGAGGAATGCTACTTCCTCGAGGCCTTCCGTGAAGTGAATCACAAAGTTCTCGGTTTCAAACGTCCGCCATATAAGATTGGGGCGGTTGAACTCGGCAGTCTGTGCGAACAGTGACGAAACGAAAATCAGGGTCAGCAGAAAATAACGTTTCATCTGACCACCGCAATTTTGATTTCGGCGCTACGGGTTTGGCCTCCGCCTTGCGCTTCCACCCTGCCGATATAGACGCCGCTGCCGATAGCGCTCGTATTCCAAGGAATCTCAAAAAAACCTGCCTGACTAGAAGAACCGCTAAGAGTGGCAACTTCGCGACCCACGAGATCAAACAATTTTACGTCAGCTGTAGCAGCAAACGGCAAGGTCAACCGGATATTCGCCACGCTGCTCGCCGGATTCGGCCACACATAGACGAAATCTTCGCGGTCGTGCACCTGTGGTCGCGGAGCGCCGATAAAAATCATGTTGCCGGCCTGATAGATTTCCTCTGTCGTGCCGTCAGCCGCGACAGGCAAACGCATCAGCGAAAATCGCGTGCCGTTCGCAACGCGTTCCTTAATTACTACATGACGCCGTGTCTCGTTGTCATTCAATCGCACCAATACAGGAACGCCATTTACAGCAACCGGAAAATCCTCATATAGATGAGTCTGATGATCGTATGCTGCAATACGCTCGGCGGAAGCCGTGCCGTCAGCGTATTTCGTAAGCGCTATTTCAAGCAAGTCGGGCTGACCATCGAAATTCAAGTCGTGCGCTTCAGCGTGTCGATCTTTGTCGAACTGATAATCTTCACGCGGTGCTGATTCAGCGCCATCCGGTCCGCCTCCATCCGCGCGGCCATCGCCATCCCAGTCCACTTGCGGCGGATCGCAGTCGCCTGCGGCGCATATGATGTTGCCGTCGCTGGCATCAATGTACCCAACTTCTTCGACAAAGATGGTAGTACGGAACGGTTCAACGAGAATTTGTGGAACGGTTGATCCTATATCAACTTGATTTTCCCAGACAACAATAAGCGAGTCTTCAACTGAAAGCTTGACAATTCCGCTTGCCGATTTCCCAATCAAGAAATGCGCCGGTGCATTCTCAAGACTTGAGACCAAATCGATTGCTTCGTTTGGGCTGTAGGCATGGGTAGACAAAATATTCAGTTCCCCGTCTGCGACGACGTATGCTGAAGATCTTACGTGCTCCTCCGAAGTCGCAGTACCGAAAAACACTAATCGACTTTGTCCGGCCGAATTTCGACACTGATAGAGCCTATCGAGATCGACGGTCGGCAATGGCAAATTCGGGAAGTTGACCCAATAAGAAGATCCTGAGAATCCAACCTTTCCAATTCCCTTGCCAAAGAAGTAGAGCTCATCGCCGGGATCACTATCTGCATCAATCGCGGCTGCCAAGTTTAGGTTAGATAGAAAGTACCTGAGAACATAGCGTAGCCCCAGCGTGTCATCCTCTACGAAAAGACTGTCATGGGACTTCACATAGGTTTCCCGATATCCATCATTATCCAAATCGCCAAGCGCCCAAGACGCCGCCGAATCGCTTACAGTCACCGGAAACCCATCTTCCACCAACGTTCCGCGCACGCGGCATGTCATTACATCTCCCACGTCAGAGAACTCACTGATCTCCATGAACGTGAAGCTGTGATCCTGCAAGCGCGCAGAAGGCCGCGTATTATCATTGAAGCGCACATTTACAGAGCCGCCATTCGCTTCCCGGAACGGGCGGTTGTCGCGGTACCAGCAGTCTTCTTGGATTCCGAGTTCGGTACCTGAACCGGCCGTCGCAAAGCCATACTCGCGGCCAATGTCCTGCGAGCCATCGGCCTCCACAAGATCAACGCCGCGATTGGCCGGATCGGCGTTCACGCGGTTTTCGTCAATCTTCTCTGCGATAACATCTTCATTGATCTTCCAAATCAGAATTCCACTGCCGGGAATGCCGAAGTCATAATGCGACGCGCGGACGGGAATCCGGAATCCCTCTTCAATGGCCAGATTGCCCTCACGATCAATGCGCATCTCGCGGTTATTACGGTCGAATACACTGACAAATCCAATCGAGTCCGCGTCTGCATCTCGATTTTCAAGCAGATAGTATTCTTCATCTGTTACGGAAACCTTCACAATCTCCGTAGCGGCCGTATCGCCGAACCGACCAATCCGCAGAGTATCACCGTGACCCGAAAGCGAGATCACTTGCGCATCGGCCCAACCCATGTAGAGTCTTGACCATGCGTCAGGCAGCGCCGGGACTATCGCGTTAACATTTCCTGAGCCTTGATCCATCATACCCCACCGGCCGATACCGCTGGCTCCGGTTTCCGTGTTGTAAAGATCCGGCATACCGAGCCAATTGCCAAAGAGCTTGATCATTACGCCGTTCATGGACAGCTCAACGCCGAGCTGCAGGACTTCGTCCTGATTCTGCGCTTCGGGCAAGATCAATCCGCGAGTCACGCCCGACGGTAACGATCCGAAAAAGCGATGGACATCTGCGGGAGAAATGTAAGCAGATGGAATGTCAAACGGCGTCGCGTCAAATCCGACATTGAAGTCCTTGCCTACTCCAGCGTGGACAATCATCACGGCATCATAGGCGCTAAGATCCACGTCAGCATCGGCGAGTTCAACAGATTGCGCAAATAACTCCACCAGCCGTCGGTTCAGGAGCGCAGTGTCGCTGTTGAAATTGTAGTGCCACATCGGGAAGGCAAGCCGGTAGGCACCATCCACCGTTTGCGGATACACATCCAACGCGCTGAACTCTAATGTGCCCTTTGAGGCCGTTGTGTAGTAGTGCTGCAAGAACGCAAGGTGGTCCTCGAAGTACGCCCTGTCGTGTGGGAGCGGATCCAACCTGAGCGAATCTGGAAAGCCTGACCCAAACGTGCCGTTACCTGTCGTGCCGGTCAAACTATCCGGTTGAAACTCGACGCGGATTAGACATGCTCGAATCGGCTGATCCGTCGGCCACGGAGCATCGAGTGACGAAACACCGCGTTCGAAACACGCAGGCGCAAACGTGCCGGCCCAAGCAGTTGCCTGAGTCAGCAATAACGCCGCGATGCAGTAGTAGAAGTTCTTAGAAATCAACCGAGAGTGAATAACGCATCGTGTCCGTCAGCGGGTGATTTTCACCGGCTGTCAGATAGCTGAAATCGAAGCGGTATGTGCTGTATTTGAGTGAAACGCCAAACGTGTAAGGGAATACACGACCGAGATGATCGTTATAATAGCCGCCGCGCAAGCCGACAAGCGTCGAGTACCAGTACTCAGCGCCCATGTGCCAGATCAGCGACTTGGCCAAATCGCCGTCACCCCAAGCAGAGAAAAGTGCTTCATAGAACTCATCCGATCGGCCGAACTCGTCACGCTTGACAAGTTCCTTGTCCAAATCAGAGAGAACCGTCAGCTTGTTGAATTCCTGATCGAGAATCTTGTACGCGATGCCGAACTTCAGGGTCGTGGGCAGCGGATCAGCCTGCGCTCGGTCAATATAGGAAACCTTCGGACCCATGTTCGAGAGATTTGCACCCATAGACAGGCCGGCCATGAACGGTGCCTTGTAGAGCAAGCCAAGGTCTGCCGCGATCGCCGTCGCGGTTCCTTTGCCAGCTTCGCTGCCTGCGCCAGTCGGAGACAGGTTTGAGTAAGCGAGCTTCAGGCCCACGCCCATCGAGAGATTCTCGTTCACTAATGCGCCATACGTTCCCGTAATAGCCATTTCATAAGAAGAGAACGTTCCCAATTCGCGGCCCGTAACATCGGTGCGCACGGTCTCGCCGAGATTCAAGAAGACAATGTTTGCGCCAAATGTTCCCCATTCAGGCACTTCATAAGTCGCGCTCATGAAGGCATAGTAGAGATCCGACAAATTAAATTGCGGAAGCCAACGTGAGTACATCATCGTGACTTCGTTGCCGCGTTGAAACGCCAAACCCGCCGGATTCCACCAAGTTGCGGTGGCATCATCAGCAAGGGCGACAAACGCTTCGCCCATGCCCGCCGGTCGCGCGCCCGGGGCAATCTTCAAAAAGAGGAGCGTCGCCTGACTGACGCTAGCTGCCTGCACCGGAACAGCCGCCAAGGCCGCCAGAATGCTAAGCGAGATCATCCATCTCTTCATGTGCTCTCCTAAACTGTATCTTTGTTTGATTGACTATCGTAGAATGACCAGTTTGCCCGTCGCTTCCGCAGTATAGCCGCGTTCATGCTGGGCTGTCACTTTATAGAAATAAACACCGTTGGACAACTCATGGCCGTCACGGTCGCGCCCGCGCCACGGTCGGGAATTGTTGCTATTGTAAAGCTGACGCGTCCCGAGATTCTCGATTTCATCCACAAGCTTCCCGCTTAACGTGAAGACCTTAATGCTGACATCAGCAGTTCCGTCCTGCGTCAGTGAATATGTGAAGAAAGTCTCCGAACTCATCGGATTCGGCCAGTTAAGCACGTCCTGAATAGCGTAACCAGACTCACCTGATTGCCCGACCACGAAATCGAACGAATAGTTGTTCAGATTGTTAAACGAATCCCAGGCCTCGATGGTGACACTGTGCGGGCCATCCGAGAGTGGCCCGATCGTGCGGCTCAACTCGCCCTGCGTGTAGCTGTCCACGTCGTAGTTAAAGAACTGCGTAATGTCCTCAGCCTGCGCCTCGTCAATACGTGCAGTAATCTTATGTCCAACTTCTCCCGAGAGGTTTATTCCCGACTCGTCAGTTAAGCGCACGATGAGCATCGGCGTGCGGCTTACCTGATCGCCATGCCTGAACGATGTGTTCTCGAGCCATGCCCCAATTGCTGGAGCAGTCGTGTCTGTCGTTGCGGCTGCGGCACTGGCAATACGTAGTGGCTGTTCAATACCGATGCCGTCAGCCGAATCAACTTCGCTGTCGGACTTACCAAAGAAGTACAAGCTCACCTTGGCATTTTCGCCGCCATATTGGATGTCGCGGGGCACGCGGAAGGTCACTTCAAACCTGCCGTTCTCAATCGTCGAGCGGCCACGGAAAATCGCATTTCCCGGCAATCCATAGTAGTACGGTACTGTGGACGGAGTACTACAATCGGTCACCAGCGGAAAATAGTAGGCCGCAGAGTCTTCCGAGTCGAAGACCCGCGCCTCAACAATGCCTTGAAAGTCCGCCCATACCTCTTCGTCGAAACGGTGCTGGTCGCCGGGACGTGGCTCGCGATCGGGCAGAAGCGTGCTATTTGTGCGCGAAACGAATCCACTCATGTGGAATAATCCACCGGCCTGCAAAGAGTCATCACGCTCTTCAACGAATGCATAATATTCCGGCGTCGCGAGACGCAAGACCGGATTGCCTAACGTGTGGTACAGACGATTCTCGCCGCGCAACGGCTTCGTGAGAAGTAGTGCTTCTCCGAGACTTTGACGGCGGTCAATACCTTGCCGGAATATCTCGGTGTAGAACTCTTCCGTGAGCCGCTGGTTCTGCGGCACGAATGTGAGCCTCGTTGCCGCAATACATGCAATTGCGCCGACGCCATCCGCACTCAAGAGCAGCTCCGGATAGCAACGTTCATTGGGACGGTCGTAACCTCCCCATGTGCAAGTCCCCGCGACAATCACCGGCCACATGCGCTGGTTGTCAAGCAAAGGAAAGTCACGATCCATCACAAACAATTGCTCATCCGTCCACACGCGCTCGTTGCCGTGGCCGACATAGTTGACCAATAGCGTGCCGTTATTGATCGTCTCTATCAAGTCCCGCGTCGCATCCGGCTTCTGAGAAGTCGAAGACGATTGCCGGAAGGGATACAGGATCTCATAAATCTTGCGGAACGTGAAATAGTTCGGCAGGACATTTTTGATGAGATTCTCCGAGTCGTCCGTGTGCACCGATTCGGAACAGAAACCGGACTTCCACTCGTCATCGGCAACGAACGTGGCCGTATTCTTCCATGGTCCGTAAAGCGGAGTCGTCGCGTAGTTCACCGTCTTTTCGACAATTGCCGTAACTTCCGAAGCGTTTTGGACTGGCCAGCGACCCGAGATCATGTCGAGTAACGATGCTGCATCGTCAAATTCGACAAAGTAATCGTCAGAACAGACTCCAGCCGACTCCCACGGCGGCATCCAGTTGTCATCGGTGCTGGAAATCAAGTCCCGGTAGTCATAGTCGCCGTCACCGACAAACAACACATAGCGGGGCGGTTCGGCGTTTCCATCTGGGCCGCGCCAACGGTCATGCGCATAGCGCAAGAAATTCCGAATGGCCGTCGGATCAATCACCCCCCACGAAAATTCGTCATAGACATCCCCCAACCTCACACGCACGGCACGCAGGGGCTCTTCTTGATACTCCGCATGCATCTCTACCAGCGGCTCGAGCTCATCGTACCAATCATCATGTGTCAGAATGACAATGCCTGCATCATTGTGAGAATCACGCAAGCGGTCGTAGTCAGCAGCCTCGTGAACCACCCGGCCACGGAAGAACGGTGTTCTGATCCGGTTGGTATTTGTTCCAAAGTACCGACGCGAAGTAGACGCAAGAGACGAATCCGTGAATACAGTCCCGCGATGATAACGCGCGTTTCCTGCGTTACTGATATCAAGCACATAGGCGTCGCCGTTGAGCCCAGTCGAATAGCGGAACGCACCGGTTCCCGTCGGAGCGGCGATTTCAAACTGGCCGCTCGATGACTGCAATGTGCGCTCGTACTCGCATTCGATATAGTTCAGCAATATCTGCCGCGAGCTATTGTTGACCAAGCGGACAATGTTGTTGCCCGGCGCAAACGTCCCTGCAGGTACATTCAAAAGCATGTTGCTCGAGTATCCACTTGTACTGACCGGAACATCATTGACATAGACCACGAATGACGTGCCGCCGCCGGAAACTGAATCCATGCGCAGCCGAAGAGTGCCAGCCGAGGATGTCGCGCTCTCTAAGTTGATGGCGAAGCTGCGATCACTGCCAGGATCGAGCGTGGCCATGTACCAAATCACTCCGGAATTGGACTGCCACGCTTGAACGGCATAGATGAACTGCTCTTGATCAATGTAGGCGCGCGCGGACGATGTCGAAACATCTTGCGCTATGCTAAGGTCTCCGATCGCTTGCATCCGCAAACCCTGCACCCCGTTCAGGTCCAGCCCGATCCAGTAAATGTTCTCTGTTGTGTAGGGGCTTGCGTGTCCAAGGTCAGACAGCAGCGAGCCGTCGCAATAGTCGAAACCCTTCAGACCCTCGCCATAGAACAGAATCCGGTCTCCCTGATCCATCCGGCCGTCCCCGCCATCCTCTATTAATATGGCATTCTCCCGCAAAACGGAATCGGGGACGCTCAAGAGACCCGCAGGCAACAATTTCCCGCCACTACCGTACAGCTTGATCTGCGACGATTGCGCCCCGATAACCGGAAAGCCTTGCGATTGAAGCCATTCCGCGGTCATGGAATAGAGCGCAGTTTCAGTCACACCGATTTTGTAAAGCTGGAACTCCGGCCACGAATCAGCTGCATCATCCAAGGCAGCCCCACGAACCTGCGGCAAATACCACCATTTCGTCGCATCACGGCCATTTACAGCAAGCGCGGGCAACAGCCTTGCCTCACGCTCAAACGTTGCTTCTGGCAGGCTTTGTCCTTCAAACGTCACAGTCAGTCTTGCACTGGTGACAATCTGGGTGCCCGACAACGTTGCGTCCGCCAAGCGCAGTTCTACGTGCGCAATTTGAAAGCCACGCCAGCGTTCGATCCGTTGAATGCGTGCGCGCTCAACGAAAACCTCGCCTTCGGAGACCCCTTCAGGCGTATCTGGCAAATGCAGGTCTGTCGGGATCTGGTTAAGCTGGCCTATTGAAAGGACCGGTTTTGATCCTATAGGGCATGCTACCAACACAACGGCAAATGGAATGAGTTGCCCATTTCCTGATCGCCAGTCCGCTTCAGGATAAAGTTTGCCCCAAGACTCGGCAACTCCTGTTTTCCCTACGCTCGCATTCCACACAATCTCCGTATGCGTCGCGTCAGAAAACAACAGTTCCGGCTGCGCCCCGAAAAGGGGAGCCGCCAACACCAGAAGGCTCAGGAGCCAAGTGCTACCGTTTTTGGGTTGCGGGGTCGCTTTCATAGAGAAACAAATGCCGAACGGAGTAAACCTTCCGTTCGGCACCAAATGGCGAACTGACGGAGCTGGTTAACACCGACGTTAGAGGGGTCGTTAAACATCACAAGGACGAAATACAGGCCAAGGCCTGGGGAAACCTCTAACGAAGAGTCATTCAGCTCCTGATAAATCCCAATTCCAATAAGTTAATATAAGGAATCGCAATGGCTTGCGCAATATGTTGCCCTAAGAAAAATTGCTCCGGCCGCTACAAGCATGTCCTTGTATAGCATAATAATACAATAACTTAGACTTGCGAAACGGTCAGGGTCATTTCCAGTCGGGCCCAAATGGAAGCCTGTCGGAATGCTGCACACTTGCCTCCTCCGAGAGGAGCTGCTCAAGTGCCTGAAACGCAATCGGGCAAAATTGCCGTCCCACCTCGCTCTCGATCCATCCTAAAGCCTCCTCCGGAGTCAGGGGCTGACGATACGGACGCTGGTCGCAAAGGGCATCAAAGCTATCAGCAACGGTCATGACGCGGCTCTCCATTAATATCTCTTCGCCGCGGCGGCCATCGGGATAGCCCGTGCCATCAAACCGCTCGTGATGCTGGATAATAATGACGCGAATCTGATCGAAGCGAGGCAATGGCGTCAAAATGCTTGCGCTGATTTCAGGATGCCTGGCCACCTCGTTGCGTTCTGACTTTGACAGTCTGCCCACTTTGTGCAGAACTTTGTCCGGCAAGGCAAGCTTACCGATATCGTGCAACAACCCGGCAAGATAGATTTCTTCAATGGCTGCTGTGTCAAATCCGAGCACACCGGCTAACCGTGTGGATAGTTCAGCGACCCGCAAACAATGGAAATAGGTCACATGGTCCCGGCATTCCAGAGCGCGAAGCAGAGTTTCGACAGCCGCCCATTCAACTTGGCCGAATGATGATGACGGGCGATAAAAAGGATGAAAACTTGGAGTGTAGCGCATCACCCCGCGAAAACGCAAAGGCCTTGCCAGAATCAGTCGAGAAACGCCGACGAATCCTCGCCAATTGCACGCAGGAAGACAACTTCAAGTTGATTACTACCATGCCGCTGCTGAAGTTCCGCTACACGCCCCCCGTCACGAACCGTTCCACGGTGTATCAGGATTATTTCGTCGCAAAGCAATTCAGCTTCCCGCATGACGTGGGTCGATAACAGTACGCACTTTCCAGCATCCCGGCTGCGCCGCATAAACTGAACAATCTGGGCCGCGGCAAGAATATCAAGACCGCTTGTTGGTTCGTCGAAAATCAGTACCGGCGGATCGTGCAAAATCGTTCGACCGATACTAACACGCTGTCTTTGCCCAGTGGAAAGTTTTTCACATCGCCGATCAATAAAGTCCCGGAGATCCAGCAGTTCAACGATCTCCTCGATGCGCTTCCGACTTTCAGCAGGCTCAAAACCATGCAAAGCCGCGAAATACTCCAACATCTCCCGTGCGGTTAGGCGGCCATAAATGCCGGTCGTGGCCGATAAAAATCCAATTGACCTGCGCACGTCCCGAGGATCACTAAGCAAATCAAATCCGGCAACACTGGCTCGCCCGTGCGTCGGCGCAAGCATGGTCGCCAGCATTCTTAATGTTGTTGTTTTCCCCGCCCCATTCGTGCCAAGCACGCCAAATATCTGCCCATATCCAGCACTGAACGTCACATCCTGGCACCCTACCACTGAGACACCGTTCGAGTCTGTATAGGTCTTACCCAATCCTTCGACAATTACTGCCTGATTATTCACGAAGCCCTCGCACCGATGAGCGATTCTGAATGGACTGCATCCATTCCGGATTGTATATCTCGCCGCGCTTGGTTGAGTGCACAAGGTCAAGATCACCAAAACCTGAGCGATCCATGAACACAAAAAGCACGCCGCCTTCTACGCGTTCATAGGACCAAACTTCATGATCCGGCACCTGCGCCTCGGCATATCGGCGGTCAATGGCATCGGGTTCGCCCAATGTGATCAAGATTCTGCCGCGATCAGTGCGCCAGCCCGGACGATCGAGAAACGTCCAGCGCTCATTCGCCAACGCCACTCGCGCAAAATAGCGATTCGCTGCATCTGGATCGTCCGGCGCATGCCGCCGCCAAAACTCGAGTAAGAACAGCCGTTTGCCATCAGGCTCCATGTCACGGGCGCGCCGGGTTTCTTGCTTGGTAAGCAAGTATTCCATCAGTGTCAGTGCGCTATCGGGATTTATCGAGTGTAGAATATCATGCCCGCCAGTCGAAAGCGCAGTGTTGAAATCAGCGTCCAAGGCCAACTGGCGGCCCTCTTCAAAATCTTCGGGCCGATACACCCAGAACTTGCGACTCAGTTCTCTGTCCGCTTGCCCAGCATGCTTGACCGTCAATTTCAGGGTATATGTTCCCGTCGTGAGCGTGTAGGCAGGGAAGCCATCCGCGAGGACAATCGACGGTCCCGGCAGCGCCAATCTTCGCTCCGAGGACTTCTTGGCTTCGGTTCCGCTCGAACCCGAAATCACCGACCGGACTAAGGTGACAGAGTCCGTCTGCGCGGTGTCTAACCCATAACACTCCGCATAGTAATACAGCATTGGCATCCCGCTGCCATAAAAACTCGACGGATTTGGCACAAACCGAATACCATTTCGAGTGAATGATGACGGCTCTGCATTGTAAGCCAGTTCCGCGCCGAGCGCTACTTCCGAAATGCCGCTTGATTCGGCGATAGTTGGAATAGTTACATCCCGATCTAATCGGGAACTATCCGACCATTCAGGCTGAATCAACTCAATTGCAAATGTGTATGTACCGGGTGCGAGCAAATAACGGAAAACATAGGGGAAATAGGCGCCGCGAGATTGTGCGCTGAACGCATCAGTGCGGTCTTCCGTGTCCAACGTGTCCGAACGCAACATCACATTTGACTGCAATACCGAACAAACAATCTGGAAACGCGCGGCCACACTGTCAGGCGTCATGCGCGAGTAAATCAAGGCCTCACGCTGCACACCAACGTAGGCCTCACAATACGTCAAAGTGTCGTCACCATAAAACGAAACGGCGTCAAAATCCAGCCCCGATGCTTGAACATCCCGGGCGGAAAACAACGCCGCAATCAGAAATAAACCGGCCAGAGTGCGCATGGCTGCCTCCTATTCTGCCGTTGCCGTCTCCGCTCCTATCGCAAGCTGCGATGCCGCTTTCAGCAGCCGTACGGAAACAGTCTTTGAGACTCCTTCTTCCTGCATCGTGACCCCATAGAGATTGTCGGCAATCTCCATCGTCCGCTTGTTGTGGGTGATCATGATGAATTGCGTGTGGTCGCTATGCCGGTGGATCATTCGCGTGAAGCGGTCAATATTGGCATCGTCGAGCGGAGCGTCCACTTCGTCCAAGACACAGAATGGCGAAGGCTTGACCTGATAGAGTGAAAACAAAAGCGCTATCGCCGTCATGGTCTTTTCGCCGCCTGACATCAGTGTCAAGGACTTTAGGCGTTTGCCCGACGGATTTGCCCACATCGTAATATCAGCTTCGAGTAGGTCTTTGCCGCTTAAGATTAGGTCAGCTTCACCCGCCGGGAAGAACTCGCCAAACAGCGATTGAAAATTCGCGCGAACCGCCTCGAACGTGTGCAAGAATTTCGCTTCAGCCGTTTCATTGATCTTACGAATTGTCTCTTCCAGAGTTGATTTGGCAGACAAAAGATCGGCCCGGTTGGCAAGCATTCCATCCAAACGCTCAGTCTCGCGGTCGTACTCTTCAACGGCTAATAGGTTTACCGTGCCAAGATTCTCGATCTTCGTGCGTAGCTCTGAAATGACTTCGACGCCCGTCTGAATCTCTCGCAGTTGCTGCAGTGACGCCGCGGCCTCCTCGCCTTCCAACTCAATCTGATGTTGTGCGCGCGCGTTCACCAGTAGCGACTCCAATTCGCCTTCAATCTTAGCGATGGAAATCTCCAACTTGCGCTGGTCATCGAGCGCCGCTTCGCGGCTCGATCGCAGCTTCTTCAACTGGTCTTCCATATTACGCACCTCACCCGAGGCAGCATCCTTGCCGCGCTGCGCTTCGTCAACAACTCTGTAACGTTCGTCACGCGTGTGAAACAGCGTCCGAAGCAGTTCAGAAATTCCGCGCAATGCCGTCTCGCTTTCCGAAATCGTATTCGCGGCAAGCTCACCTGATTCTGAGTTCTGGCGGATTGACTCGGCCAGCTCAGTTTCACTTGCGGCAATGCGCTCTGTTTCAGCGTCCAGCAATTGCAGACGGTGCTTGGAGCCGTCCAGCGCTCGCGCGCGCTCATGGTAGGCGTCGCGGGCCGCGCCGTGCTCCTGCCTCGCCTGCCAAACCTCCTGCGACATCTTCTCAATCTCGATTTGCACTGCGGCAACCGCCCGGCGATTCTCATCAAGCGAATGGACTTGCTTCTCGACTTCGTCTCGTAACGCGTGTTCAGCATTTTCGCTCTCTTGAATCAGTCGGACCGCTGCATCGTCGCGCTGTGTCATAGCTTGCGAAAGTGTTTCAGCGCGCAACGCTTCACTGCGAATCTTTTCGTGCGCCTGACGCGCTTGATCCACGGCACGGGAGTGGCCCTCGACCTCCCTAACCCAAGCTGTGTACTCGGCGCGCGCAGTTGAAATTAGGCTTTCAATATCCTGCCGGTCACGCTTCGCCTGGCCAAGAGTTTCTTGCAAAACCTCAATTTGCCGCGTCAAGCCCAAATCGCTCGGCGCATTCTGCTGATCCGCGCCGGCAAAACAAAGTCCATCGTAATTGAGCCAATCGCCGGAAAGTGTTACCGCGCGGCAACGGTGGGCTGCAAGGAACTCGCGTAATGCAAGCGCATCGGCAAGGTTTTCGACGACCAGACAGTCAGCCAATAACCCACGAACGATTTCGGAATCTTGCGACATGTCAACAAAATCCGCTGCCCAGCCAAGACTGCGCACTGGAGCTTCAACATTCGGTGTTTGTGAGGCCGTGTACGGCAATTTGAACCCGCACTTGCCTGCATCCGCCGACCCAAGCATCTCAATCGCTTGCCGCAGTTCGTCTTCAGATTGCAGAATCACGTGATAGGCCGAGTTACCCAGCGCAGTATGAATTGCGCGTGCATAATTCTCTTTCACAAGCGCAAGGTCAGCAATTAGTCGCGTACCCTGAATCTTCTCGCGAAGCATTTTCAGTTGGGAAGTTCCGCGCGGACCCCGCTGTTCAAGCGTTTCGAGCAAGCGAATGTGTGACGTTGTCGCATGCTCAAGGCGTTCAACTTCAGCAAGGCGCTTGTCCAATTCTGACCGCGACGAGGTCATTTCGTCCTGACGGACGCGAGCGGCCGCAAACGTCGCGCGCAAACGAGTTTCTTCAGCGGCAGCATTCTCCAGGGCGACGGACAGTTCTTTTTGGCGGCGCTCCATTTCCTGCCGCTCGTTCGCCACCTGCTCGCGTGCCTGATGGCCGGAGTCGCGTCGGCCTTTCTGCCGCGCAATACCTTCTAAGAGCTTTGCGCGTTCCGCGTCTAAGTTCGCCTGGCTTTTGTTCAAAGCGGCAAGCTTGGCGTCTGTTTCCTTATATACAGTCTCGAGATGCTTTAGGTTCGCCTGGCAAGCATCGTACTTCTGCTCCGCTTCGTTCAGCGCGAATTGTGCAGCCTCGATTTCAAGTGCCAATTCGTTCTTATCCCTTGCCAAAGCCTCTTTGCGCGGGTCAAGCGACGCGAGGCGGTCCTTCGCCAAGATGATTTGACGCTGTGAGCGATCGAGCGAATCATGCGCACTCGTAAGTCTCGCTTCGGAGCCAGCCTTGTCCGCTTCAAGCGCGGATATTTGCGAAACAGTTTCCTGCAGCGCCTGCCGAAGTCCAGAGAGTTTTTGATCACTCTCCATTTGCTCGCTGCGAAGCTGCTCAACACGCGCCTCAAATTGCCGCAGATAGCTGTTGCTGCCTTCAGAGTGCGCTACTGCGTCAGACAAAGCGCTGCGCATCGGATCCAGTTCACGGTGCAGCCGGTCATATTCAACTACGGCAAATGCGGCCTCGGAACGCTTCAATTCAGCCGTGAGCTCTTGATAACGGCGCGCGCGGCTGACTTGCCGCTTAAGCGATGCAACTTGCCGTTCGACTTCCGAGACGATGTCCGCCAAGCGGAGCAGGTCTTCTTCTGTCTGCGCAAGTTTTGCCAGCGCCTGACGGCGGCGCAATTTGTACTTGGCAATTCCGGATGCTTCTTCAAACAGTTGCCGACGACCTTCGCCTTCTTCGCGCAAAATGTCCTCGATCATTTTCAATTCGAGGATGGTATAGGCATTCGGACCCAAACCGCTGTCCTGCAACATGTCCGTAATGTCGCGCAAGCGGCAAGCGTTGCCATTGATCAGATATTCGCTTGTACCGTCCCGGTGCAGGCGGCGCGTGATTTCGATCTCACCATAAGGCAAATTGATCCGACCCGACGTGTTGTCAAAACGCACCTGCACTTCTGCAAGATTCAACGGCTTGCGTTTGGCTGTACCGTTGAAAATTACATTCTCCATGCGCTCACCCCGCAACACTGAAGAGCGTTGCTCACCCAAAACCCAGCGCAAAGCGTCCACGACGTTCGACTTGCCGCACCCATTCGGTCCAACGACGCCGGTGACGCCCGGAGCGAATTGGATTTTCGTCTCGTTCGCGAATGATTTGAATCCGGAGATTTGAAGTGAAATCAATTGCATTAATTCGCTCCTATTATGCCAGCAGTTCCATCAGTATATCCTTGGCCACTTGCGGATCGGCCTGCCCCTTTGTTGCCTGCATGACCTGGCCCATGAAAAATCCCACCATCTTCGTCTTGCCCGATCTGTATTTCTCAAGTTCGTCCGGATACTTCGCCAGGATAGAACTGATGATCTTGCGAATCTTGTCCGTATCCTGAATCTGTTGCGCACCCGTCGCCTGGATCAGCTGTCCGACACTGCGCGAATCGCTCAACATCGTCCGCAGGAACTCTTTGCCAGTTGAGCGGTTGATCTGCTTTTCCTCTACTGCCAGGATGACACCGGACAACCGCTCCGCAGACACGGGAAACTGCTCAATACTCCATTCGTGTTCATTCAATAGCCGCTGGACGTCGCCTTGTACCCAACCCGATGCGGTGACGGGTGCTATTCCCAAACTTAGCAACCGTTCAAAGTAGTCGCTGAGTGCCCTTTCAGATGCAAGCAGGTAAACAGCCTCCTGATGAAGGCCAAAATCATCGCGGTAGCGTGCTCTGCGTGATTCAGGAAGTTCGGGCATCGCACTTTCGATCTCCCGAACAAACGAGTCGGCAATCACCAACTCGGGCAAATCCGGCTCAGGGAAATAGCGGTAGTCGTCTGAACCCTCTTTCACGCGCATCGGTATCAGCCGCTCTTCCTGATCATTCCACTGCAAAGTCTGCCGACGAATTTCTCCGCCCTGCTCATAGATGTCAATTTGCCGTTTCATCTCTGCTTCAATGGCGCGCTCAACGTTGCGGAACGAATTCAGATTCTTCATTTCGCAGCGCTCACGCAAGCCAGTCTCGCCAATCTTGCGGACGGAGACATTTGCATCGCAGCGCAAGGAGCCTTCTTCCATATTCCCGTCGCAAACGCCAACAAATCGTAACAACTCCCGCATCGCGGATAGATAGGTGCCCGCTTCGGAAGCAGACCGAAAGTCAGGTTCGGAAACAATCTCGATGAGCGGCACGCCGCAGCGGTTCATGTCCACAATAGTCGAGCCGTCTGCAAGATGCACGGATTTCCCCGCATCCTCTTCAATGTGGGCGCGGGTAATGTTGACAACCTTGTCAACACCATTGACAGAAAATCTAAGATGTCCACCTAAAGCAAACGGGTGGTCAAACTGTGAAATCTGATAGCCTTTAGGCAAATCAGGATAGAAGTAGTTCTTGCGGTCGAACCGCGAGCGCAAATTGATGTTTGCCCCGAGGGCCAACGCCAGCCGCGTGGCCTGTGAAACGACTTCACGATTCAGGACAGGCAAAGCGCCTGGTGTGCCAAGACATACCGGGCAAACAAGTGTATTCGGTGCAGCACCGTAACGATTCTCGCACCGACAGAACGCTTTTGTGCGCGTCATCAGTTGCGCATGAATTTCGAGGCCGGCAATCAGCTCGTAACCGTTCATGACTTCGCAGGTCTTATTCGTTCAAGTTCCAAACCTGCTTGCAAGAGCAATTCTTCCTGAAAATGGCCCGACATCAATTGCATCCCGATCGGAAGGCCCAGATCGTCCTTACTCCAAGGCACAGAAACTGACGGTATCCCCGCCAAGTTTGCAGGCACTGTAAAAATGTCCGAAAGATACATAGCAATTGGATCGTCGGCCTTTTCGCCAAGCTTGAAAGCCGTGCCAGGCGTCGTCGGAGTCAGCAAGACATCCACCCCGCTCAGAGCGGTCAGCAATTCGTTTGTTATCAAGCGCCGAACCCGCAAGGCCGTCTTATAATAAGCATCATAGTAGCCTGATGACAAGACATAGGTGCCCATCATGATTCGGCGGCGAACTTCACGACCGAAACCCTCGCCGCGCGATGCGTCATAAACTGTCTGTAAATCGGTGGCCGCGGGACTTCGATAGCCATATCGAACGCCATCGAAACGTGCCAAATTGGAGCTTGCTTCCGCCGTGGCGACAATGTAATACACCGGAATCGCGTAGCCTAGGCTGGGCAGATGCACTTCTTTGCACTCATGTCCTGCTTGCTTGAGCGCATTGATTGTATCGCGAGCTGCATTGGCCACGGACGGATCCAACGCCTCGTTGTCAAGAAATTCACTGACAACACCAATTCGCAGAGGCCGACCTAACGCCTTCAATTCCCGCGCCGCAGGCAATGGCTCATTTGATGAGGTTGCATCACGTGAATCGCCGCCCGCCAATGCACGAAACACATCATAGAGTTCGGAGCACGAGTTTGCAAAAGGAGAAACTTGGTCAAGTGATGAACCGAACGCGACAAGACCGTATCGAGAAAGTCTGCCGTATGTGGGTTTCAGTCCGCAAATTCCACACAACGCCGCAGGCTGGCGTACACTTCCCCCTGTCTCGCTACCCAAACTCGCATGACAAATGCCCGCAGCGACAGCAACAGCACTGCCGCCTGACGATCCACCGGGCACACGTTCGGGATCAAGTGGATTTAGTGCTGGAAAGAAACCGGAGTTCTCCGTGGATGAACCCATCGCAAATTCATCCAAGTTCGTTTTGCCCATGATCACAGCGCCTGCTGCTTCGAGCCGCGCAACTACGGTTGCTGAAAACGTCGCCGGATGCTTGTCCAGAATGCGTGAGCCGCAGGTCAGCGGCTCATTCTCTACGGCGATGTTATCTTTTACCGCCACGACGTATCCGCCAAGCGGCAAGTCCTCTCCACGAAGCAGACGGTCAGCAACCATCCTCGCCTGTCTGTGCGCGCGTTCATCCAGCAACGTAACAAACGCTCCCAGAGCACTCAACTCGCGCGCAGCAGCCAGCGACTGTGAAACTACATCAGGAAGCCTGCGGGGGGTCCGGCGTATCAGTGCGGGGTTGGGAATTCGGTGGAACAAGTTGCGGCGCGTCGAGTTTGGGAGGTGGGGTTCTGCTTGGATTGGGGTCGCTAACTTCGCGTTTGATTTCTAAATATGAACGGCGCATTTCTGAAAGTCCGCGACCCAGTTGTCGCGCCGTCTCCGGCAGCCGTTTGCCGCCAAACAACAGCAAGACAACCAGCAAGACCAGAAATAGTTCACTTGCACCGAGATTCATAGTACCTACGCCAGAGTTCCAATACTGTTTGCGGATCGCGCAGCCTCCGCAAAGGCTCGAAAGATCGGTACGCCATCGGTTGAACCAAGTATCGCTTCTGCGGCGCGGTCCGGGTGCGGCATCATGCCCAGCACATTCCCACGCGCGTTGGTTAGACCCGCGATCGAGAGCGTGCTGCCGTTGGGGTTGCCTTCAGGAGCATCCTCGCGCACTGGCTCGACATACTTGAAGACAATCTGCTTGTTCGCAATAATTTCCGCGAGCGTCACGGGATCAGTTGTGAAATTCCCCTCGGCATGCGCCATCGGCATCCGCACGATTTGACCTTCCCAAAGCTGATTGGTGAAAATCGTGTTGCTGTTCTCAACCCGCATGCCAACCCAGCGCGAGATGAACTGAAGCTTGCGATTCAGCATCAATGCGCCAGGCAGTAGCCCGGCTTCGCAAAGTATTTGAAAACCGTTACAGATCCCGAGCACCGGCCCGCCCGCGTCAGCGAAGCGCTTGATGGCAGGCATGATCGGCGAAATTTTCGCCAGCGCACCTGCCCGCAAATAATCTCCGTAGGAAAAACCACCCGGCACAAGCACTCCGCTGCACTGGCCCAGATCCGTTTCCTTGTGAAACACCGAATGCACCGGCGCACCAACAACGTTGTGTAACGCATGAAAGCAATCACGGTCGCAGTTTGAGCCGGGGAACGTAATCAGCGCTATGCTCATAGAGCGTCTATGCGGAAAGTCTCAATTACCGGATTGGCGAGCAGCTTGTCCGCAACCTCATTTAACATTGCGGCGCCTTGCTCCGCAGTAACGCCTTCGAGTTCAAACTCAATCAGCTTGCCGACACGCACATCAGTTATGCCCTTGTAACCGCGCTGTTCGAGCAGTTGCATAATCGCTTGTCCTTGCGGATCAAGCACACTTTCCTTGAGTTTGACAATTACCCGAGTTTTCACAGTTTCTTCCATCCTGTTGGCAGTGGTTCAGCGTCCGCATCTTCATCCACCTCTTCATCACGGGCACGGCGTATTTGCAGTTGGCCGAAGAATGCCGACAACGCGAATAGAACGACCATTAATGGAAAGGCAAACACTGGCGCGTTTGTCGCGGCAAGGCCGATGCCCACCGCCAAAATAACCAAGCGAAACAGATTTCGACCTGAATCACGAAGCGAAAACTTGGGCAATCCCGCCAGCGGCAGATGACTTACCATTAATAACGATGTCACGATCAACAATCCCGCCAGCCACTCGATTTCCGCAATACCATCCCAGAGTGCATAATTCATCAAGACAAAGGTTGACACGAGGCAGGCATGCAACGGAGAAGTCAAGCCTTCATAGGCTCCCTTGCCTGAACCGCTTCGCACGTTGAACCGTGCCAGCCGGAACGCCGCTGCAAGAACAGGTACTGCGCAAACGATCATTCCGATAAGAGAGTCTTCTCGAAATGCTGCGGCGTAACACAAGATTGAAGGCGCCACGCCCATAGACACTACGTCTGCCAATGAATCGAATTGCAGCCCGAAAGATGAAGACGCTCCAAAAAAGCGCGCTGCTTTGCCGTCAAATGCATCCATGACAACCGCTAATACAATTAGCCATGCGGCCACTTGAATGTGACCGTCAATCGCCAAGAGCATCGAGCTGAAACCAAATATCAGGTTTAATGCTGTCAGGATATTCGCGAGATTCCTCAATGGAGCTCCTTTATTGTACAGCGCTGAATCGGCCGATTACCGTTTCACCGGCTGCCGTCCGTTCACCAACTTGTATGATAATTGTGGCCTCTGCAGGCATAACGACTTCCATGCGCGAACCGAAGTAGATCAATCCAAAACGTTCGCCGGTCGCGAGTTTGTCACCGGCTTTGACTCTGCAAGAAATCTTGCGCGCAACCAAACCGGAAAGCTGGCTGAATCTCAACGTGCCGAATTTCGTTGTCAGCTCGACTTCTACTCGCTCATTCCCGGCAATTCCCTCTTGGGAATTTGCGTGCAAATACGTTCCTGGCCTAGTTGTTACCTTTGATACTGTGCCTGCAAATGGAGAGCGGTTCACGTGCACATCGAATACGGACAGGAAGATCGCGACCAACTTCTCGCCGCTTTGCAAAGTTTCCGACTGTACCACTACCCCGTCTGCCGGTGCGACAACCGCCAGCACGTCGGAAGGCGGCGTGCGATCGGGATCACGAAAGAACAGAAGTGTCGCGATTGCCAGGACGATCAGCAAGACACCACAAGACATCAACCCGATTGAGCCCGCTTTGACGCCCCAAGCGAGAGCGGTAATACCCACCAGCAATGGCGGCAGAACAAGCGGCCAAGCTTCGCGGGCGAAACTCATGCGTGATGTGCCCACTTACGCCGCACTTGTCAGCCGCTCCAGCAATTCGCGATATGCTCGCTCCACCCCACTTTGATCTTGAAGCGCGCGATCACGATCCAATTTTCGATTGGTCTTGCGGTCCCAAACGCGCAGTGTGTCCGCCGTCAATTCGTCGCCAATGCAGAGATGGTCCCCAGCGTCACCAAATTCTAATTCGAATTCTACGAGAAGCAAGCCACGGCGCTCAAACAGAGACTTGAGCACAGCGTTTGTCTTCGTTGCGATGCGCTGCATAGTGCGCAAATCGTCCGAGCGTGCATACCCAAGGGCTACGGCATGGCTCTCGTTCACCATTGGGTTATTTAGCGCCGGGTCTTTCAAAAAGTACTCGACAACCGGGTAATCCAGCGGACGCCCGTCATCCAAGCGGAAACGACGGGCAAATTCCCCCGTTGCGACATTGTAAACAATCGCCTTGATGTCGAACATGTCCACGCGGCGCACAGCCATTTCGACCGGCGATTGCCGCTCGACAAAGTGCGTCGGCACATGATAGTTCTCGAGATACTGAAACAAAAAACTCGAAACGCCACAATTAATTTCACCTTTGCCGGCAAACGAGGTTTTACGAGATTCACGAGGGTTTCCGGCCTCGTCCGTAAATTCGAGGATCGCGTAGCTAGGCCGATTCGTGGCGTACAGCTTCTTCGAGCTGCCCTGCACAAGCATCTCAAGTCTATCCAGATTCATCCTTACCTCGCTTCCTCCAAAATACCCAATCGCCGTAAGATGGCATCAGACATCTCGTAGTTCGGCTCGAGTTTCAGTAGTTCGGTCAACTGTTCAAGTGATAGCGCTTGCCGGACCGTTTCATCTTCCAGAAGTAATTCTAACATCGGCCGCCTTTGCGTAATGGCCGTACGAGCACAGCGCTGTACGGCGCTATAAGCATCCTCACGAAGCCAGCCGCGTTCGATAAGTGCGTGCAGCACCTTCTCGGATGCAAGGGCACCTTGAGTCAGGTTCAGTGTGCGAATCAGCTGCTCCTTGTCCACCTCAAGTCCGTCGAGTACGCGCAACAGCAAATGAAGCATGTAATCAAGCGCGATGCACGCGTCGGGAAATACGACTCGCTCAGTGGAAGAATGCGAAATGTCGCGCTCATGCCACAACGCTATATTCTCGAAACCGACGAGTGCATATCCACGCAGCATTCGTGCCATGCCCGTCAACCGTTCGCACAATATGGGATTGCGTTTGTGCGGCATGGCAGATGAACCCTTTTGCTTCTTGCCGAAAGGTTCAAAGGCCTCACTCACTTCCGTTCGCTGGAGATGACGTACTTCAACCGCAATCTTCTCAACCGTGCCGCCAATCAACGCACAGAGAGACAAAAACTCCGCATGCAAGTCCCGGCTGACCACCTGAGTCGAAATCGGTGCTACACCTATTTCGAGATTAGACATCACGCGCTCTTCAAGGTCAGGGTCAGAATGTCCAAAATTTCCCACGGCCCCAGAGAGCTTTCCCACCGCCACTCGTTCAAGAGTCTCGACCATCCGCCGCTCATGCCGCGCGAACTCGTCTGCCCACAAGGCGAACTTTAATCCGAACACCGTCGGTTCGGCATGAATGCCGTGAGTTCGGCCCACGGCGGGCGTTCTGCGGAACTCGAGCGCCCTCCGGCGCAGGACAATTTGCAGCGCGCGCATGTCTTCAAGCAGCAGCGTGCCCGCCTGCTTAATCTGAGCGGCAAAGGCGGTATCCACTACATCAGAAGACGTTAATCCCCAATGTACAAAGCGGGAGTTTTCACCAACATAGCGCGCAACGACCGTCAGAAATGCAATGACATCGTGATGAACTTCCGCTTCAACTTCATGAATCTCTTCGACCGTGAACTTCGCCGTGGCCGCAATCTGATTGACCACGCCTTCATCCATCTCACCGCGCTCGACACGTGCCCGCAATGCAGCGATCTCCACACGCAGCCATGAGTCATAGCGCGATTCTTCCGTCCACAAGGACGACATCGGTTCACGGGAATAACGCGCAATCATCGCCGGTTATAAGCTCCTCGAGGAATTGGTATCAATTCCAGTTGCATGGAAACAATCTTACCGCGGCGGGTAACTTGAAAAGTCAGTTTATCGCCGACGCGCAAATCCGTATTGTTGATAAAGTCCTTGGCATCAACGGAGCTCTGAATAGCGCGGTCATTGATCTTCAAGATCACGTCCTCCACGCGAATATCTGCCCGCTCGGCGGGGCTCCCGGGATCGACGCCCGTTACGATAGCACCTCGGTTCTCCGCCAAACCCAGTCTGCGCCACATCGTGCCGCGCAAATCGTTGGCGCGTATGCCCAACCAATAGTTCCGGTCCACACCGCCGCGCACCAAGTCTTCGATCGCGTTGACGATCCGATTTGAAGGAATCGCAAAGCCAACGCCTACCGACCCGCCATTTTCTGTAAAAATGAGCGTATTCATTCCAACCGCGCGGCCTTCTGCGTCAATCAGTGGTCCACCTGAATTGCCTCGGTTAATGGCCGCGTCAGTTTGTATCATGTCTGTATAGAGCCGACCATCGGTGTCGCGCTCAAAATCCCGATTCAGTGCCGATATAACCCCCACCGCTGCCGACGGCTGGTCATTGACATCAAAGAGTCCGTAAGGATTGCCAATCGCTATCACCCACTCGCCGACAATCGCCTCATCGCTGTTAGCCCACTCAATATAGGGCAGCCGCGTCTCCTCAATTTTCAGCAGCGCCATGTCCAGTAATTCGTCGGTGCCTACGATTTGCGCAGGATACTTCTTCCCCGCCGTGGTGGTCACGGTCACTGCCGTCGCATCGCGCACAACGTGCTCGTTAGTTACGATGTAACCGTCAGCAGTCACAATGAAACCTGATCCGAGATTGGATGCCTGTTTCTTTACAGTGCGCGGCCAATAGCGCTCGTCCAGAAACATTCTAAAGAGCGGATCACGCGGAACATAGGGATTGGTCACTTCTGTCACCTGTTCCACGCTGATGCCAACAACTGCATTTGACGTTCGTGCAATCGCCCGCGTCAGTGCTGACTGTCGCGACCGGTAGATGTCCTCCTGAACAACCGGCATTTGCGATGGCGCGTCATTCTGACGAATGGATCGGCTTGTGCTCTCGACGGAACTTGACCATTCGAGCGAATCCAACCGCAATTTCAGACCTTCGAGTTCCACTTGCCGCGAGTAGTCACGACTCGCCAGCCAAAAGACGATAAGTCCGGCCAGCAAGCCTACCACGAAGAACTGTAGAAACCTGCTCAAGTCAATCTAACCTGATTTGGTTACTTCTCCGGCCATTCACGATAGCCCACGGTCTCCAAGGTCAATCCACAGGCAGGTGCTTTCGTCCCGGCATTGCGGTTGTCGTGCGACGCGAGTACATTCGCAAGCGAACTTGCCGAGCCACGGTTACCCGCAATATCCACCATCGTTCCCACGAGCATCCGCACCATACCGTGCACAAATCTGCTTGCGGCAATGTGGTAAATCAACACGTCGTCTTGTATCTCCCACTCAGAACGAAAAACGGTACAGCCGTAGCCATGTTTCTCAGTCTCGTTCTCATGAGCAAATGCTTCGAAGTTGTTTGTGCCAAGAATTGCAGTCGCTTCAGCATTCAGCATTGCAACGTCAAGTGGCTGCAAGAACTGCCACCTGTATTGTCTGCCAATCGCCATCGGAACCAGCGAAACTCGGTAGGCGTAACCCCTCCACTTCGCTGAAAACCGGGCGTGAAAGTCCTCGTCAACCTGCTCAGCTCCAGTGATGCGAACATCCGGCGGCAAGAAAGAGTTGCCTGCCCTTACAATGGAGTGCGGCGGGCGTACGACTTCTACATCAACATGGGCAACCTGATGCGCCGCGTGAACTCCGGCATCCGTCCGGCTTGAAGGTATTACCCTGACGCTGTGACCGAAAAGCGGATCAAGCGCATCTTCCAAACACTGTTGCACTGAGCGTCGGTCCGGCTGCCACTGCATGCCGCTGAACTCCGTGCCATCGTATTGAAAATCAATCCGGTAACGATAGTGAGTACCGTCGCGCACTAACCGGTCGGCTTTAGAAATAGGGTGCTCAGACACAGCAAACAGAAAAGAACTACTCCTGCGAATGCGGCCCAACTGGTCTTCGCTTCCGGCTTTTCCATAATACCAAGTTCAGGGCGAAAACCGCGCGACCAAAGTACAATTGCGAGGGAATCAGCATATTGAAGCGCATGCCGCATCGCAGCTTGAAATTCGCTGCGAGCGTATAGCAAGCGGCCGTCCAGACCAGTCACCTTAATGCCACGAAGCCTTCGGGCCATCTGCCGCTGCTCCAGCCTGTGACGAAGATGCGGCAGCATAGCAAATGCCATAAGGCTAACTTGTGCCGTTTGGCCGGCAAACTGCTTACCGAAAACAAATGACAAGCGTTTCGCCAAGTCAGTCATGTATGAAACTGGACTGTGCAACGTCAAAACAACTTGAAACCCCGCCAGCAGTAGCAACAACCGCATCAGAAAGAACGCAGTGTGTGTCACTACATCGGACAGTGGCGACCCTTCGACATGAACGAACCAGAGCCGAAAACCCGCGTGAATTATGGCAGCGATTGACAACAGCCAGCGCGCCGAAATTACGCCTCTCACCAACTGCGCAGTCGTCACACGCACCACAAAGGCGGCGAAGACGACCAGCGTTGACAAAACCATGAGATCAAGCCATGTGTCCGCTATTGTGGCACAGACTGCGAACACAGATCCAGCAAGCAACGAGAAGCCGGGCCGTAAAACGTGTTGTGTATCACTATTCACGCACCTGACTCCAAATGAAGAGCGACTACGCGAAAAAGAAGTCCGTCTCGCGTGCGCCGTTTTCCGGCGAATCTGATCCATGCACTGCATTGGCCTCGATTCCCGTGCCAAACAGCTTGCGAATTGTGCCTGGCGCTGCCTTGGCGGGATCCGTTGCGCCAATCACCGTGCGCCAATGATCAACTGCGCCTTCACGCTCCAAACGGCCCACAACCACAGGACCGCTCGTCATGTAGCTGACAAGATCATTGTAGAACGGGCGTTCCTTGTGAACCGCATAAAACTCGCCCGCCTGCTCTTTGCTTAACTGCAAATAACGCAAGCCGGAAATATGAAATCCTTCCTTCTCGACCCGGGCAACGATATCGCCAATATGCTTGGCGGCTACTGCGTCCGGTTTGATGATCATCAGTGTGCGTTCCATCGTACCCTTTTTGTATTGCTATTTTCCAAGAACTTTTGCCATCGTAGCACCAATGTCCGCGGGGGAATTAGAAACATGAATCCCCGCCCGCGTCATCGCTGCGACCTTCTCTTTTGCCGTGCCTTTGCCCCCGGCGATAATTGCTCCCGCATGCCCCATGCGGCGTCCCGGAGGTGCTGTTTGACCTGCAATGAAACCCACCACAGGCTTCTTAAACTCGCTTTGAATGTACTCAGCGGCTTCTTCCTCCGCTGAACCGCCGATTTCACCAATCATCACGACAGCGTCCGTGTCCGAGTCAGCATTGAATAGCTTGAGCGCGTCCAAGAAATTCGTTCCGGGCACGGGATCGCCACCGATGCCGACGCAAGTGGATTGTCCAATACCACGGTCTGACAACTGTTTCACTGCTTCGTAGGTGAGCGTCCCGCTGCGGCTGATCAAGCCACAACGACCCGCCAAGTGAATAAACGCGGGCATGATACCCATCTTACCGACACCGGGCGAGATAAGGCCTGGACAGTTGGGGCCAATCAAGCGCGAACGTGAGCCCGCCAGTGCATGCTTGACTGTCACCATATCGCGCACCGGCACGCCCTCGGTGATCGCGACGATCAGCTCGACGCCGGCATCAATCGCCTCAAGCATCGCATCGGCCGCAAACGGTGGCGGCACAAAAATGATTGAGGCGTTCGCTCTCGTATGCTCGACAGCATCACGAACCGTGTTGAAGACCGGAACCGATTCCAGCGCCTTTGTTCCGCCTTTGCCTGGCGTAACGCCGCCGACAACATTCGTCTTGTATTCGAGCATCTGCTGCGTATGGAACGAGCCTTCCGAACCTGTGATGCCCTGAACGATAATCTTTGTGTTTTTGGTTAGGAGAATGGCCATCTTATTTGCCTCCCTTCACCGCGGCACAGGCCTTCGCGGCCGCATCCGTCAAGTCGCCGCCGACGGTCAGGTTTAGTCCGGAGTCGCGCAGCATCTGAGCCGCGACATCCGCGTTATTGCCTTCCAGACGAACAACAACCGGCACACGCACATGCTCAGTCTTGGCGGCCTCAATCACACCGGCCGCAACGCGGTCACACCGCACGATACCACCGAAAATATTAATCAAAATCGCTTTGACGTTCTGATCCGCGAGAATAATCTTGAACGCGGCTGAAACCGTTTGCGCATTGGCACCGCCCCCGACGTCCAGGAAGTTCGCCGGTTCGCCGCCGTGAAGTTTGATAATATCCATCGTGGCCATCGCCAACCCGGCGCCGTTGACCATACAGCCGATATTCCCGTCGAGCTTGATGAAATTCAAATTCGACTTGGAAGCTTCAATTTCGGCCGGGTCTTCTTCTGACAGGTCGCGCAATTCGGCATAGTCAGGATGGCGGTCCAGCGCATTGTCATCAAACGTGACTTTGGCGTCCAAGGCGATAATCTCTTCGCCTGACAAGATCAGTGGATTGATTTCCAGCAAGCTGCAATCCGCCGCGCAATAGGCTTTGTAGAGCTTCTCGAAACACACCGTCGCTGACTTGAACGCTTTGCCGTTTAGACCGAGCGCATACGCCAAGCGGCGTCCATGATGTGCTTGAAACCCAGTGGCCGGGTCAATCGCGACCTTGACAATTTTCTCTGGCGTCTTAGCGGCAACCTCTTCGATATCCATTCCGCCTTCCGTTGAGACCATAAAGACGTCTCGCGACTGCGCGCGGTCGAGCAGAATGCTTGCGTAGAACTCGCGGTCAATCTTCATGCCTTGTTCTATCAAGAGCCGCTGAACCTTCTGCCCGACAGGTCCGGTTTGGTGCGTCACCAATTGCATTCCCAGAATCTGACTGGCCAGTGTTTTCAGTTCTTCAGCGTTCTTTGCCAGCTTCACACCGCCGCCCTTGCCGCGGCCACCGGCATGAATCTGCGCTTTTACGACGACAGGGAATCCACCCAAGGACAATCCAGCTGCCACAGCTTCATCCACTTTAAACGCGGCATTCCCGCGCGGGACTGGCACGCCATAGCGCGCCAGTAATTGTTTTGCTTGATACTCGTGAATCTTCATGTACTTTTATCTATCCGAAATTTCGAACTAATCCGGTATTATCCACGTTCCCGACTGGCCATCCAGGCTCTCGACAAAGCGCTCAAGATCGCAAATCAAAACGCGTTGACCGCCTTCACGCAGGAACTTGATCGCCGCTTCAATCTTTGGCCCCATACTGCCGTCAGGGAAATGGCCTTCGTCCAAGTAGCGCCGTGCATCACTGGCCTTCAGCGTTCTCAAGTCTATCTGTTCTGGTGTGCCATAGTTGAGCGAGACAAAAGGTGCCGCAGTCAATATGAACAAATCATGCGCGTCAATGTCGCGCGCCAAGACTGCTGAGGCGCGATCCTTGTCAATAACCGCATCCACGCCTTCCAGCCAACCATCGCCCTCGCGATAGACTGGAATTCCGCCGCCACCCGCTGCAATCACCACCGTACCCGCATGCACAAGCGAACGAATTACATTTCGATTGAGAATCTCAAGCGGCATCGGACTTCCCACCACGCGCCGCCAACCACGCGATCCATTGGGCTTCACGGTCCAGCCGGACTCAGCGGCCTTCTGTTTCGCTTCATCTTCACTGTAAAACTGGCCAATGAACTTCGTCGGATTCGCGAGCGCAGGATCTTTTGGATCCACCAGCACTTGCGTTACAAGCGTGACAACCTCAATCTTGCCATACCCCTTGCGCAAGAACACATTCTGCAAACATTGCTCGATCATGTAGCCCATGCCGCCTTCCGTGTCAGCGACAATCACACCCAGCGGCAATTCCGGTGCACGACTGTTGGACAGTTCCACACGCAACAGCGCATTGCCGACTTGCGGGCCGTTCCCATGAGAAACTGCCAGGCGATAGCCACGATGCAGCAACTCCGTCACTCCCTGCAAAGCACTGCGCGAGTGGCGAAACTGGTTTGCTATCGTGTCTGGTTCGTCAGGTGAGGATATTGCATTCCCCCCCAGCGCCACTACGCCAATTCTCGATTCTTCCGACATTTCCCCGCTGACAGGTTAGTTACAAGAAAACATTAATATAGCACCGTTCAGGGGGAAAGTCAAGCCAATCCGTCGCCCCTCGCTTTCGCAAGTTCTATATTTTTAACATCTTCAAGCTCGGCCAACGCAGTCTCCGCCTCCTGCCACTCGGTGTAGAGACGAGGCAGTTCGTCCCGTAGTGACTTATACTCGGCTAACACGGCGCTCGATTTCGCCGGATCCTGATAGAATCCCTCATCCGCGAGCTGCACCTCGATGGCCGCTTGGCGCCGTTCAAGCTGCTCAATTCGGGCTTGTGACTTGTCCGATTTCTCGCGCAATTCCCGGCTCTTTTGCGAATGCCGATTGCGAATCTCCGCTTCCAGCCGCTTCAATTCTTTGTCCTTGGGCCGGGAGCCGTCGTCGCGGCTGAGGCCCACACCCTGATCCTGTGATTCCAGTTTCTCCGCTGCTTGGACGGCAAGCCCCTTTTTCTCAAGGTAATCACTTAGCGTCCCCGGCCAACTACGCATGTGTCCATTCTCCAACTCGAGCACCCGGTTCACCAGTCTGTCCAGGAAGAATCGGTCATGGCTTACAACCAGCAGCGTTCCGCCATAGTGCCGCAGTGCATCCAGCAGGACGTCTTGCGAGGCCATGTCCAAATGATTCGTCGGCTCGTCAAGAATGAGAAAATTCGCCGGGCGCAACAGCAATTTCGCCAACGCCAACCGCGACTTTTCTCCACCGGACAAAACCCTGACCGGCTTGTGAACATCATCACCTTGAAACAGGAAGGCGCCCAGCAAGCCACGCAATTCGGCGTGACTGAGTGAGCGGTTGTCCAGTTCGGCTTCCTCCAGAACTGTGTTGGCGAGATTAAGCCGACTCTCGGCTTCCTGAGCAAAAAACTCGACAGTGACGTTATGCCCCACGCCCAACTTCCCTGATGTTGGAGATTCCTGCCCAGTAATCAGACGACAAAGTGTGGATTTGCCGGCTCCGTTCACGCCTACAAGCGCAATGCGTTCGCCGCGCTCTACCTGCAAATCCACTCCACGAAAAACCGACAACGCGCCATAGTTCATACCGACGTTGTCGAGTTCCAATACCCACCGCCCCGACTGCGCTGCTTCAGGAAAACGGAAGTGAATGCGTTTCGTGCTCGACAACTGCTCAACGTCTTCGAGTTTTTCGAGCCGCTTGATGCGGCTCTGCGCTTGCGAGGCCTTCGATGCCTTGTAACGGAAACGCTCTACAAACTTCTCAAGATGCTTACGCTCGGTTTCAACTTTCGCCTGATCCCGCGCGATCTGCTCCATGCGCTCTTCGCGGCCAGCCTCGTAGTTTGAGTAGTTGCCCGGATACAGACTCAATTTTCCAAGCTGCATCTCGGCAATCTCGGTCACCATACCGTCTAGAAACTGGCGGTCATGACTGACTAAAATAACTGCCCCGATGAAATCCCGCAGAAAACCCTCGAGCCACATCACGGTCTGTAAATCAAGGTGGTTCGTTGGTTCGTCCAGCAGCAGAATATCTGGATCGCGCAACAGGAGTTTCGAAAGCGCGATCCGCATCTGCCAGCCGCCGGAAAACTCTTCCGTCGGTCGGCGAAAATCAGACTCGCGAAATCCTAATCCACCCAAAATACTCGCAACCTTGGCCTCGGCCTGATAGCCTTCCAGCATGTGAAAACGATGATCCAGCACGCCGACTAGCTCCAGCAGGTCCTTGTCGTCCGGAGACTCAGAAAGCGCGTCGCGGGCCTGCTCAAGTTGCACCTGCAGTTGCGGAATGTCGGGCAGACCAGTCCAAGCTTCGGCGAACAGTTCGCGCCCGCGAAAAGAGATTCCACTCTGCGGCAGATAGCCTGCGCTCGTATCTTTCGTCCAAGCAACGCGCCCCTTGGAAAGCTGGCCCTCCCGCGCGATTATCTTGAGTATTGTGCTCTTGCCTGCGCCGTTTACGCCCACCAAGCCAATTCTTTGACCACGAAAAACAGACCAGTTCACGTCGTCAAATAATGTGCGTCCCGGGAAGAACACTCCTGCGTCTTCTAACTGTACCAATCTCATCTGGGTCTTGCCAAGATCACTGTTGTTTTGGCCCGCGATGTCATTCCGTCTCCCGCCTTTGTCGCCAAGAGAATAATATACCGCGCAGTGCGTGCGATCACCCCGTCATCATCACATCCGTCCCATATTACAGTGCCCTGTCCTTGTGCATCGGTTTCTCCACCGAGCGTTCGCACTATTCGTCCACGAATGTCAAATACCCTCAGAGTAACCTGCTCGCCCGGTCCTTCTGTGCGATAGTTTAACGCGCACACGTCATTAGTTCCATCACCATTCGGGGTAAACGGCGACGGCACAGCCGAGAGTGAAGTGCCGTGTTCAGGTGTCGGCAACGAACGCGAATTGACGGCACCGGGAGTTGAGCCGCCGGATGCAATGGACGATCCCCAATTCGAGCCATCATTTCCATTTGCCGTAAACGACACTCGCTCCAGGGATATCCCTGCCGCATTTCCGCCCCATTGGGGCCTGTAGTCCAGCCGCTCCACAATCTCGCCATGCAGATCATACAAGGTCAGGGAATCGCCACCGTTGTTGAAAGTAAGTTGCGCATCATTCAAAATTGCAACTCGCGTCGCCGAAGGATAAGACTCCGAAAGCAACAAACTATCCGCTCCAACCAAGAGGAACTCATCCGGACGCAGCAAGAGCGACGGCAGTGAATAACGACGAGTTGAGTCCTGCACTCCCTGTCCGTCTGAAATCAGCAATCCTTGAGTCGAAACTGGGCGCTCGCCGGTCACTACCAGTTCAACCCATTCCGCATGTCCCGCCAAAGGCATGTACATAATCTCATTGATGCGAATTGCGCTCGTGCTCTCTTCTGACGTTATCAACGACGTCAACGAGTCGTTACTTTGGTCATCGTCCCCACCACGCAACACTGAATTTAGGATGAAGACTCCTGACTCTGGCATTCGCAAGTTGAATTGAACGGCAACGCTGTCGCCCGCTTCCAGTTCTGGCACTGCAGCCGAATCCAAGAAAGTAAACTGACCGTCGGCGTTTGCGTCGCCACTTAACCGCAAAAGGCCACCGAGCGGATTCGTCCCCGAATTAATCACCAATACCGTGAACGCAAAGTCACTCGACTCTGCTGGGAATTGAGGATCAGTGGCCGAACTCATGACTGCTAAGTCCCGATCGGGCGGCGTGACGCTATTACGAAAACCCGGTGTGCCATGCAACACGGAACTGTCACGCCAATTCGTAGAATCGCTGGGGTTTGTCGAACGAATGCGCTCTTCGGAGTGGCCCTCGATATTTCCCGGACGATAACGATACTCATCAATGATATTGCCGCTCGCGTTGTAGATAGTCACCAGCTCCCCCGAGCTGTTCGATAAGCCGCGATCGCCAATCGTATTCGTGTGGAGCGTGACGATTAGAGCTTCTGGCGGAACAATTCCATCGTAGGTTACACTCCCTTGCTCTATGTAGTCTCGGTCCATAATCAATGCGTATTGCCGCGGCCCGAGCATCAGCCCCTGGCCCGCATCCACGAGAGAGTCCGTCCCGTCATCATCACTTAATGTCCAGCCCGAGAGGTTCACCGGAAGCGTGCTGATGTTGAACAATTCGACAAATTCGTCAGCCGACTCATCACCATCGGGGTCGAACATGATTTCGTTCAATACCACGACGGCGCCGCAATCACGCGACGCCGTTAGCAGCAAAAACAGGACGACGATTAGACTACTGAAACGCATTTTCATAGTGTGTTAGGCGCGCTTCTCCTTCTATCCAAACCACGGCGACCACGTCATATCGCACGGGCGCATCGAGTTTCCGCGCGCGCAAATAGGCCGCTGCAAGCTGTTTCAACTTCTGTCGCTTCGCATAATTCACACGATCTTCTGGCCTAAACTCCGTCGCACGGCCCGCCGATTTTACTTCCACAATCACCAACTCCTCACCGTCCCGCGCAACAATGTCTATTTCTCCTGAAAAACATCGCCAATTCCGCTCGACAATACGCAACCCGTTCCTCTCAAGGTGGCGTACGGCGAGAGCTTCACCGGCACCTCCGCGCTCGCGCACGCCGGGCGTTTCGTTTCCGCCCCTAAAGAGTTTCAATAAGCTCGCGAACACCGCGGTAGCTCCGTCTGTGAATAGGGCAAGGCCCATGCTCGCGCAAAGCGCGCCGATGCGCGTCAGTTGGATAACCGAAATGGCGGTCAAAGCCGTACAAAGGGTAGAGTTCGTGATACTCGCACATCAACCGGTCACGAGTTACTTTGGCCACGATCGAAGCAGCACCGATAGTTGCGACCAGCGCATCGCCGTCCACAATGGCCCGGCTATTCGGCGAGGAAGGCAATCTATCGCGACCATCAACCAACACAATATTAGGAATGACGCCTAACTTGTCAACTGCCTTTTGCATACCCACCAGCGACGCAACCCGGATATTCACCCGGTCAATCTCGTCTGGCTCGATTGCGACAACGGCGAATTCAAGTTGCGATGTGATCTCTTCAAAACACATGTTGCGTTGTTTCGCGGTGAGAATCTTCGAGTCTCGTGCATTCCAAAGAGCGTCACAATCGCGAAAACGAACTGCCGCCGCAACGACCGGGCCAGCCAAGGGGCCGCGTCCAGCTTCATCGCAACCGACGATGATTGCGAAGCCGTCGAGTTCCAATTGGCGTTCTACATTAAGTCGTGGTTCGCTTCGCTGCGGCCGTTGCCTCATGCTCGCTCAACTCGCATCGGAATAGACCAAAGCCGGGCTGCTCGTTGCCCGGAACTCTCGATTCTCTGCCACCTATTGGCCTCAAATTTCCAGCGCGCCCCTCGTATTCCAGTCGAGGAATCGTAAACGTACAACTCCGACCCGTCAACATGTACCCTTGCAGTCGAATCCTCTGGATAGGACTGGCTGCTTAGAACCACCGAGCATTCGTCCTGAATCTCAATTCGGAACTCCCAGTCAGCGACATCGCGCGCCGCCGCAAACTTCGACAGGATTGCATCACACGATCCTGTTCGCCACCTTTGGCCGACCTCTGGCTTCTCAATCGTCGTGCCCCTTTCGAGGCAGGCCGCTTCCAACAATGCGAATGTCTGCGTGTGTCGAACCTCGTCAAACCGCAACGCGATGGTTGGCCGCGCCGCTGGTACTACTGCCGCCGCGCCGCCAATCTCATCAGCTGCAAGCGAAGGCAATAACAAGAAATCTGTTTTCTGCAGCCGACTGCGTTCCATTTCACGCTCCAGCTGGTTTGCAGTCCGCTCTTGTCTGAAATCCGGACTGCACCCAATCACCGCGCTGCATTCACCCACGCGAACGAACAAGCTGGCCGAATCTGAGTTGTCCATGGCGACGCATTCCGCCAGTGGCTGATTCTCAAGCATTGGGCTCCAGATCGCTACATTAAGGCCGATTAATACAAGCGCGAGCGCGGTCAATTGCCTGCCGCGCAATGCTGCAATGATCGCGGTAAGTTGCGCAAGCATCACTATGACTGCTGCATACCACACTAACGGCAAACGCAAACTTGCACCGATCAAGCTGGACGAAATGCTAGTCAACTGAGCGAACAACGCGACCAGTCCCTCGATAGAGCGCCCGCAAATTGCGGCAATTTCGTAGCTAAGCGGATCAAGAAGCAACAAGACCACAACCAGCACGAGCAGCACGGAGAACAACGGAATCGCAACTATGTTGGCAAGGATTGCCAGACCCGAAACGCGCCCGAACGTCAACGCAACGACCGGTGCTGTCGCAATCTGGGCACCGACTGTCGAGCCAAGAATCTCCACGAGATGAGCACGAAAGCTCCGGCTCGGTGTACGCAAGAGATCCTGAAGCGGCTGCTTCAAAGTCGAGTACGCCGCCAGAATCCCCGCAAGCGACAGATAGCTCAAATGAAACCCAAGGTCCAACACGTGCAAAGGCCAAATCGCCAACTCGATCCCTGCCGCAAGCAGGAGCAAATTGACTGGATGTGCTTGCCTGTGGAGCAAACGGCCCAGAATGACCATTCCAGCCATGATTGAAGAGCGAATCAGCGATGGTGCCCCCAACCCCAACGCGGCATACACTACCAAGAGCAAGAGCAATAGGACATATCGCAAGCGTCGCGGAACACGCAGCCATGAGAAGCCCAGCCAGAACAAAGACACGAGCAGCCCGGTATTTAGTCCGCTTAACGCAAATAGGTGGGCCAATCCAGTGATCTGCAACTCGGATTTGAATTCCGGTGAGAATGTGCTTCGTTCACCCAGCAGAAGAGCGCCTGCAACGGCCCGCGCATCTGGCTTAAGTTGCTGCTCCAAAATTGCGAGTAGATTCGCGCGAATATCAAAGATAATCCGCCGCAGCGATTCTTCGCCTTGAACCACCACGAGCGATCCCGGATCCGCCAACTTTGCTCGGCCCGCCAACTGATGCTCCAGCGACCATGACAACTCGTGCAGCGTTCCGGGTGAAACAGCATCCGCCGAAAGCCGTGCATTGCAAGCTATCACGTCGCCTATGGAGATGCCAATCGCATCCCGCAACGGAACCGCGAGACGAATGCGAAGGTGCGTTAACTGAATAGCTTCTTCATCGCGTGCAAGCCGCACATCTTCAATCCACAAATTGGCAACAGCCGACGACGAATTGCCGCTTTCAATCCACGCTACCGCGCCTAAGAGGTCAACTCGCGAAGTGTCATCCGCCATCCCAACCATCGCAGCACGTTCATCACGGGCAATTTGATTCGATCCGCGCAAACCGATCAAGAGCGCGAACGCTACGAAAACACCCAAAACAGCGATTTTGCGATTAGCTGCAAAGAACAGACAAAGCAACGCGACTAGACCCGCTCCGGCGATCATAAAGCCGTTGAGCCAGACTGCATCGCCGACAAACAAAGCCAGCGCAGCACCACCGAATCCCGCCAGCGCTACGCCGAGTGCCGGAACATCAGCCAGTCGAATTTCCTGACTGATTGCCATCGGCGCCTACTTCGTTAACAGAAAACGCGTGGCAATGCCCAGAGAAAGAGGTTGCGCTTCCACGCGCGAATATCCGGCCGCCTGAAAAATCTCCATCAGTCGCGTTGAGGACGGAAACCGCTGAATTGTTTCGGCCAAGTATTTATACGCTTCAGGGTCAGATGACACCGCGCCGCCGACGGGACGCATCACCCACCACATGTACGTTTTGAAAACCCGGTCAATGATCGCGGAACGATCCGGTGTGAATTCAAGGATCACGCCCTTACCTCCCGGCTTCAAGACTCGGCGCAACTCGTTCATCCCAAGTTCCAAATCACGAAAATTGCGGATTCCAAATGCGACCATATAGCGGTCAAAACTCTCATCGTCAAACTGGATAGCTTCTGCGGCGCCGACTCTTAAGTCATACTGGGTTATGCCGCGCCGCTCCGCCTTGCTTCGTGCGATATCCAACATGTTCGGTGCCGGATCAAACAGAGTAGTATGAACGCCCGGGCACTGGCGCTGCGCTTCAAAGGCCATGTCCCCCGTCCCGGCGCTGCAATCTAAAACCCGCATTCCTGATTGCAATTCAAGCGAACGCACCGCCTGTTTCCGCCACATTCTGTCAACGCCCATCGAGAACAGGCGGTTCAAACGGTCGTATGTCGCCGAAATGCGATTGAACATCTCGACAACTTTGGGGTTTGCGCCTGCTGCGCTATCAGCAAGCGCCGTTGCAGAATGATCTGAAGGTTGTTTCAAGCTCGGAAAAACAAAAGGTAGGCGAAATACAGAGGTGTAGAGAGAAGCAGTGAGTCAAAACGGTCGAGAAACCCTCCGTGACCCGGAATCAGCGTTGAGGAATCTTTGATATCCACTTCCCGCTTGATCATGGATTCAATGAGATCGCCTATTTGACCGCCAACGCCGACGATAAGGGGCAGTGCAATGTAGTCCAAGAGATTCGGGCGGGCAAACGCAAAGATACTCATCACCGGAAGCAGCGCCGCGGCACCAAGGACACCAAAGACTGCGCCTTCGACCGTCTTGTTCGGGCTGGCCTGCGGATAGAGCTTGTGCCTTCCCAACGACCGGCCGCCAAAATAGGCAGCTGAGTCGCAAAGCCAAGTCGCAGCGAGTAGAATACCGAGGGTCCCAAGTGTTCCGTGATGCACTGGGTCACCCATTTCAGTCAAAGGCAGCCACAAAGCTAACGGTAGTGCTGCCCACAGCAAATACAACGCGCCGAATCCCAGTTGCCGCAACGGTGCGCGCGCACTCCTGAACACTGCGGATAGAACCCATACGTAGAGTGCCGCAATGCAGACAGCCTCAACCATGATCCCGTGGTGCCCAAACACAAATGCGTCAAGCCCAACAACAGGAAACAACAGAGTCGCCGGGCCAACGTTCGTGCCAATCGAAATGGAGAGTCGGTGCCACTCCCACAACAACATCAATTGCAGGCACACAATGACCACCATAATCCACCAGCCCCCATACACTGCCGCGCTAAGCAGCACAGGGATGCCAACTGCAGCGGCCAGCAGTCGAAGCCAAATGTTTGACACTATTCGAACCGCCGCCCGCGCAAGGTAGATTCTTCCGGAGGCCAGCCGCTCGAGTCCGCTTCTGCCTTCAATATCTCGCTCGCTGGGATCAACTGAGACTGCAAGGCCTCTTCACTCATCAGGAAAATTGAAGACGTATCCGGATCAATCAGCTTCGTCTTGGAGGCCTGCGTGAAACTCGAATCGGGGAACAGTCGTATGATTGAACGGTGAATATCAAGCGCCTCGGGAAAACGTGCCAATTTGAACTCAAGCAAATAAGCCAACGCGTGCAGCGATCGAACGCCGGCATCAGTTGTGCTGTCCATCGCGACTACGTGCTGATAACCTGCTGCGGCATCTTCAAATGGTGCGCCGTTTATGAACTCGCGCTCCACCCGCTCAAACTCAAGCTCCTGTTCAGTCTTGCTTCCCTGAATCTTCGGCAAGCCCAGAGCAATTCGTGCGGCATTGCGGACCGCTACTGGTGCGCTCTCCGATTGCGAAACGTCAGTCAATATCTCGATACCGCGTTCGTGCGTGGAATCGCTGTCCAGATACTTCTTGCCAAGCTGGGCCGCTGCACGCCAGTGTCCTTCGGATTCGTCTTTCACTTGTGCCGCTGCGACCAAATGCGCAAGCGCGGAGTCAGGGTGCTGCAATACCGTTTCATTGAAGGCCGCTGCATCAAGATGAGCTTCGACCAGTCGCCGCGCTATCGCAGATCGCACTTGCTCGCGCTGCGTCCTAATGGACACCTCCGGTGCGCGGGTTGGTTCCTTACGCGAAGCTTCAGCAATGCTCACCGTGTCGGGTGCGTTGCCGAGGGTGTCAGGAACCGAGATATTAACCTGCTTTGCGACAGAGTCCTGGCGGCCAAGTGCTGTGATTAGTGAATCTGCCAATATTTGGGCGCGCGATCGTCCTTCGCGCGGTGGTTGCGGAGGCACCGTAGGCGAACCGCTGCCTGCCGTATCGTTCAGCGAAACCGTACGCGCTATGGTTGAATCTACTTGAATTGCCAGACTATCCAGAGACCCGATCTTCAAGCTGTCCACTCGAATCATGGTATCAGGAGCCGTAGGAACGGTATCAGGAATTACGGGAGCAACATCGCCCTTTGATGGTTCTGATTCCAATTCGAGTTCTTCAGTCTTCTCGGGTGTCTCAATAGGCATGGCCGCGATCTCTTCAGTCAAGAGCGCCAGACTGTCCCGTAGCACTGGAATTTTCTGCAGCGCAACCAAGCCGGTCTCGAGCCGCCTCGCTTCGTACTGTGCAGAGTCCTGCAGAGGCTTCGGCGCACCTGCACCTGGTACGCTGTCAAACTTGGCACGGGCAAGTTCAAGGTCGCCAAGCTTATCCATGGCGACCATACCTTGTAAGTAGTACGCGCGCGCTTTCGTTTCGCCTGGCCCCGAAGTCGAGCAGAATCGCTCCATTAACAAGATTGCCACTGCTGGATCACCCGCCTCGGCTTCCACCCGCGCTGCTTCAAGCTGTATGTCGCCCTCGCGGCCAATGAATCGTCTGTCGGTTTCCAAAGGGTGCAAGTAGTTGCGCGCCCGTTCGTATTCGCCCTGTTTGGCGGCGATGTCCGCCAGCAGTGCGCGCGCAGAAAATGCTTCATCTGCCGAGCGCGTAAGATTCAAACATCGCTCGAGAGCCTCTACTGCCTCCGCACTCCGCAACAATTGCGAATACGCCCGGCCCAAGGTCAAATAGTCAGTGGCTTTATCATTGCGGTCATAAGAAATGCCGCCGATTTTCTCGATCTGTTCTATTGCAGCCTCATACTGCTTGCGCTCAGAGTAGATTTGCGCCAGCGTTCGTGATACACCCGCAACCGACTCCGGGTTTTTCAAACGGTCCTCAGCGGCCAAGAGGAGATTCTCTGCCGCTTCACTCTTGTTTTGCGCCAACAATGACTTGGCGCGCCAGATTATCGCCTCTTCAGAATGCCGACTGTCCGGGAAAATTGAAGCGAGTTCCGTGAACTTGCGCTCCGCGCGTGCGAACTCGTCCGTGCGGTAATAACAAATCCCCATGACCATCAATGCGTCATCAATCCAGCGGCTATTCGGATAGAACTCCAAGAGCTTGCTGCACGACTGTAGTATGCCCTGATACTGCTGAATTGGAATTCCTGCGCTCCCGGATGGCCGCTGCTGGCCCGGCTGCGGCGAAGCCTGCTGTGCGCGCTGAGTCTGTTTCTCGGCCGCGCGGAAGTCCTTCTTGATATTGTAGAACGTGTTGTAATACGCGCAGCCGCCTGTTACAACCAGGCCGCCAAAAATCAACACGAACAACACAACTCGCCGATTAGTCAAGCTCATGGGCCAGACTTTCCGTAACATTTAGCCGTTTCCACTCTTGATAAATTACTGGCACCGCTGTACCGGCAGATTCACGCACCGAATGCGTGGCCCGGGCGGTGAAGGGAGTTGCTTCAGGGTTAATCTCTATTACTTCCGCGCCGCTTTCGATCGCAATCTCCGGCAATGATGCCGCCGGATACACCGCCGCCGACGTGCCGATCGTCAGAAACAAGTCACATGATTCCGCTGCTTGAAACGCACGAGCCAATGTAGCTTCAGGCAACATCTCGCCAAACCACACGACGCCCGGACGATACGAGCCACCGCATGAACAATGCGGTACACCACCCGGAATGTGCAGCAAATCGTCCACAGTTTCAAGTCCGCACATCATGCAGCGGTTCACTCGAATATTGCCGTGAAGTTCAAGAACATCGTTCGCACCTGCAGTTTGGTGCAAACCATCCACGTTCTGCGTAATCAGCGCAAATTCGGCACACATGCGTTGCCATTCAGCCAACGTAACATGCGCGGGATTGGGCTTAGCTTCGGACAATACACTCCGACGGTAATTGTACCACTCCCAAACCAATTCCGGATTGGCCATGAAACCCGCCATACTTGCCAACTCCTCAGGCCGCATCTTGTTCCAGATTCCTTCTTTTCCTCGAAATGTCCCCAAACCCGATTCGGCCGAAACACCGGCACCAGTCAGAACCGCAATGCGTGTCTTGCTGGACAGAATTCGGGTCAATTCAGGGGGCACCGTGAAACTTTTCACTTGACTTTGATTTGCAGCTTGTTTATATTGCGGCACTTCAAGCGGACTGCCTCGGGTATTTCTAAGGCACGCTTGCCGCTTGGGGTAGGAATTACAATAAGATAAGAATTTTCAGACAAAATGCCACAACACAAATCTTGCGAGAAGCGGATGCGCACGGCTGCAAAGGCCCGGACGAGGAATCGCCAGGACCGCGCTCGTTGTCGAACCGTCGAAAAACGAGTCCTGCAGACCAGTGACGCTGCTGTTGCGGCGACCAAGCTGTCCGAGGCGTTTTCGGTCTTGGACCACATGGCTGACAAGGGAATCCTGCATCGCCGCACCGCAGCTCGCCGCAAGGCAAGCCTGGCCCGCGCCGCCAAAAGCCTGAATTCCTAATACTTACCTCGCCCCGCCGAGCCGGTGAGCTCGTGGCCATCGTCCCCCTCCGGCCACAGCATATTCACCGGCTCTTTTTTGTCTCCGATTTTGACGTGCGTTACTTGGGACGGGAGTAGTTCGGAGCCTCCTGCACGATCGAAACATCGTGAGGATGACTTTCTGTGAACCCCGCGACCGTTGCCTCGATGAACTTCGTTTTGGTCTGCATTTCGGCAATCGTATTGGCGCCACAGTAGCCCATCGAGGCACGCAGTCCGCCGACAAGCTGAAATACCGTGTCGGCTAATTTACCCTTATACGGCACTTTACCTTCGATACCTTCAGGTACATATTTACCGCTTGCTTCAACGGCGGACTGGAAATACCGGTCCGCCGAACCTCTCTTCATGGCTCCGATCGAACCCATACCGCGGAACAGCTTGTAGCTACGGCCGTCAACCAGTACCGTCTCCCCAGGAGCCTCCTCTGTCCCAGCGAAGAGGCTGCCTATCATCACCGATGAGGCACCGGATGCGATGGCTTTGGCGATGTCGCCAGAATAGCGTATTCCGCCGTCCGCAATCACAGGAATATTGAGAGGCGCAAGAGCTTCCGTGACCCACATTACCGCCGTCACTTGAGGCACGCCAACACCGGCCACCACGCGCGTCGTGCAGATTGAGCCCGGGCCAACGCCTACCTTGACGGCAGTGGCCCCCGACTTGACGAGCGCCAGAGCGCCTTCAGCGGTCACAACATTTCCGGCAATAATCTCAAGATGCGGATACAGCCCGCGCAGGCGCTCCACGGCCTTCTGCACATTCTTTGAATGCCCATGTGCTGAATCAACAACCAGACAATCCACATCCGCCTTGACTAATTCTGCGGCGCGTACGTCCGCATCCTGACCAATTCCCACGGCCGCCGCGACACGCAGGCGGCCTTCTTTGTCTTTGCAGGCATTCGGGAACTGCGAACGCTTCTGAATATCCTTCACTGTTACCAGCCCGATCAGCTTGCCAGTTTCATCTACAAGGAGCAACTTTTCGATGCGGTGCTGCTGAAGCATTTGCTCGGCCGTCTGCAAATCCGTATTGACAGGCGCAGTAATCAACCTTTCGCGGGGCGTCATCAGCTTCGTCACCGGCGTCTCGGGATCGCTCTCAAAACGCATATCACGGTCAGTGATGATTCCTTCAAGCTCGCCGTTCTCCCCCACAATGGGAATGCCGCTCACGCCTTTCGCGCGCTTTAGCCGAAGCGCGTCCGAAAGTTTCGCATACGGCGGCAGCGTGTAAGGCTCAAAAATAACCGCAGACTCGCTGCGCTTCACGCGGTCAACCTCAGCGGCCTGCTCTTCGGGCGGCATGTTCTTGTGAACAACGCCAATGCCGCCTTGCCGCGCCAGCGCGATACACAACTCCGACTCCGAGACGGTGTCCATAGCAGCAGACACCAACGGAATGTTTAAGTTGATTCCGCTGGTCAATCGCGTGCTGGTATTGACCTCTGAGGGCAACACGTCCGACGCCGCTGGAATCAAAAGCACGTCGTCATAGGTCAAACCGATGCCGACAATGCGAGGAAATTGAATCTTCATCTATGGCTTCCCTTCTTCAATGTACTTTCTGAAGCAAAGTCCTCTGCCCGCGCACGGACAGAGGACCTGTATGGAGGACCGAAACGGCGACACTGTTTCGATTGCCGATCTCTCAGGCAACGGCCGCCTCATGGTTCTTTTGCAATATCGCCAAACACAACTCGGCTGCCTTAGTCAAGTCGGCGATCTTTAGATGCTCGCTGGTCGTGTGTTCCTGGCACATTCCGCAACCAATGACGACCGCAGGCAGGCCCTTGACGTTGTAAACATTCGCATTCGTGCCGCCACCAATTGCCGCTGGTTTCATGTCCAGCCCGACCAGCTTTCCGGCTTCGCTGACAATCTTATATGGTGTTGAGTCGAGCGAAATATCCATGGCGGTAAACTCGCGCTTAATGGTCTCTTTCAGTACAACGCGGCGCGCCTTACCGTCAATCACACGCTCGAACTTGGCTACGGCGTCATGCAGCGCTTTGCTCATCGCGCGCGTTTGCGCCTCCAACTTGTCATTGGAGTGGCTCCGTGCTTCGGCCTTTGCCGCAAGATGTTCGCAGACGATGTTCGTGGCGCGGCCCGCTTCAATCGTACCGATGTTCGCCGTCGTCTCGGAATCAATGCGCCCCAAAGGCATTTTCGAGACTGCTTCCGCAAACACCTCAATCGCGGAAATGCCGCGCTCCGGGCACATGCCCGCGTGCGCAGCTATACCTTCGATCTCATAGAACATCCGGTTCGCACTGGGCGCTTTATAAATAATCTGATCCATCTCTTCGCCGTCGAGAACAACTGCGAACTTTGATTGCACCTGGGACAGATCCACCTCGTTGCAGCCCATCAGGCCAATTTCCTCAGCGACATCAAAGATCACTTCGACGGGACCGTGGGGCATGTCGCTCTCGTGAAGGCAACGCAACGTCTCGATTATTGCCGTAACACCAGCTTTGTCATCGGCACCCAAAACGGTTGTGCCATCGGAACGAATTACCTCACCGTCAATGCGCGGCTTGATACCAAGACCCGGCATCACCGTATCCATGTGCGACGAAAAAAGCACCGCAGACGCACTTGAGTTGCGGGCCGCCATTCGGACATGCAAATTGCCGCAATTGCCGCCGATCTTCTCACCGGCATCGTCCCGCCACATCTTCACTCCCAGCGGAGCAAGTAATTTCTCAATATGGTCCGCGACATTCGCTTCTTGCTTAGACGGACTGTCAATCTTGACAAGATCGCAGAATAGCTGCACCATGCGTTCGCGGTTGATTTTAGGTAGGCTCATAGTTCTAATTCTATCGGTTTAACATAGACAAAATCCGCGTCAGCATGCTCGACGCGGTAGTGAACAACTTGGCCCGCGGATATCCCCTCGCGCGGAAATGCCACATCGGAGTAGTTGCGAGCGTGTCCGAAAACGTAACGGCCGTTGCTACGGCGCTCGGCAATCGCCTCGCCGGTCGTGCCGATTTGACTCTGGTGAAACCGCCTGCGCAATTCACGCGAAAGATCACGCAACTCGTTCGCGCGATCCACAGCCACGTTTTCAGACACAGCGTCAGAAAGTCGGGTGGCGGAGGTCCCGGGCCGCGGGCTGAATGGGAAGACGTGCAGATAGGAAATCTGCAACTCTTCAACAAGCTCTTTCGTGCGGCGAAAACTGTCATCAGTCTCGCCGGGAAATCCCGTAATAATGTCCGCGCCGAAACCCCAATCGTTTCGCAGCGAACGCGCCAATTCGAGCGTCTCGCGCAATTGCTGCACCGTGTAACGGCGGTTCATCCGGCGCAGCAACGCATCGTCGCCCGATTGAAATGGCAAATGCAAGTGTGCGCAAATGTTCTCATGTGCCGCCATAGTCTTAAGAAAACGCTCGTTGACGGCCCAAGGTTCCACACTTGATAAACGCAGCCGCCGAAGCCCCGGAACCTGTGCCAACGCTTCAAGCAATCGCGGCAGAGCACCGCGCTCATTCCGGTCGAATCCGTACGTCCCCAGTGCCACTCCCGTCAACACTATCTCTTGAACGCCATGTTCAACCAGATCTTTTGCCCGATCCACTGCGTCTGTTACAGAAAGGCTCCGCCCCACCCCGCGCAGTTTCGGCACAATGCAATAAGTGCAATGCTGCGAACAGCCATCCTGCACCTTCAAGAAAGCGCGCACCCGGCCGCTGAGGCCTTGAACGCGAGTGCCGTCGGTCCAATCAGATCTCGTCTGAATGCCGCCGACATGCACATGCTCCGTGTCCGTCAATAGCGAAAGGAACCGCTCTTTCTCGCGGTTTCCCAGCACCCGCGTGGCGCCTGCTCGTTGCAGTGACACCGCGTCGCGTTCGGCCTGACAGCCTGTAGCAACTATTTCTGCAAAGGCATTTTGACGAAGGGCCGCGCGGATTGCCGCGCGGCCCTTCCGTTCCGCAGTCTCCGTCACCGCACACGTATTGACCACAATCAGGTCCGCGTCGCGCGCAGTAGCTGTTTCAGTGTACCCTTCTGACCGCAACTGAGTCAACAGCATCTCACTGTCATACTGATTGAGGCGGCACCCGAGCGTGGTAATGTGGACACGTCGGCTCGTCGGGGTACTCATGGGGTCAAACGCTCTCCGGCGTATCTTCGCTGGAGGTCTCGCCGCCCACGATATACTGTTCGCGGGTCGCGGCATCAATTTCTTCATCCGAGCCGTCAGGCGCCTGCGCGGCCAGAATGATCTTCTTATTCTCACGGTCAAACTCGATCACTTCCAAAGTGATCTCATCGCCCACGCTGACCGACTGCTTTGCGCCCTTGGTCAGACGCTTCAACTGGCTTGCCGGAACAAAACCTTCGACTTCACGCGGCAACTCGACAATCACGCCTTTGTCCATCACCCGGACAACCTTGCCTGTCGTCTGTGAGCCAACAGCGTAGAGCGATTCAAATTCGTCCCACGGATTCGATTGCGCCTGTTTCAGACCCAAAGCGATGCGGCGTTCGTTGCGGTCAAACCCAAGGACAACAACTTCCACTTCTTCGCCCTTGCCAAGGATTTCTCCCGGATGGCGCACACGCTTCGTCCATGACAGGTCCGAAATGTGCACGAGTCCGTCAATGCCGTCTTCCAATTCTACAAACGCACCGAACGGAACGAGGTCACGCACCTTGCCCTTGTGGCGTGAACCCGGAGCATACTTCATCTCAAGGTTTTCCCACGGATCTGCGTCCACCTGCTTCATACCGAGCGAAATCTTGCGGCCTTCCTTGTCAATATTCAGAATGACCACTTCGACTTCATCACCCACAGACAGCATGGCCGAAGGATGCTTGACATGCTGCGTCCAGCTCATCTCTGAAATGTGGACGAGTCCTTCAAGGCCCTTTTCAAGTTCCACAAACGCACCATAGCGAGCGATTGAGACAACCTTGCCTTTGACCTTTGCGCCGACCGGATAGCGGTCATCCACCCCGTCCCAAGGATGCGTCTGCAATTGTTTCAAGCCGACCGAAATGCGCTGACGCTCGCGGTCGTAATCCAGAACCTTAACAGTGAGCTTCTGATCAAGCTGCACGACTTCCGAAGGATGCCCCACTCGGCCCCACGAAAGATCGGTGATGTGCAACAATCCGTCCACTCCGCCCAAATCCACGAACACGCCGAAATCGGTGATATTCTTGGCGGTGCCTTCCATCACGTCGCCCACCTGCAAATCGGCCAGAATCTTTTCGCGAACGCCCTTAAGGCTTTCCTCGATAATAATCTTGCGCGACACGACGATGTTCTTGCGGGCGTCGTTAAGCTTCACAATGCGGAATTCCATGTCGCGCCCGACCAGCGCATCGAAATCGCGCACCGGATGGACATCAATTTGCGAACCAGGCAAGAAGGCTTCGACGCCGAGCACATTCACCACGAAACCGCCCTTGATGCGGCGCTGAATGTTTCCTGTGACCACGTCCTGCTTCTCGAAGTGACCCTGAATCCGTTCCCATGTCTTCATGAAATCGGCTTTGCGCTTCGAGAGCGACAATTGACCTGAGTGGTCTTCGACGCGATCGAGGAACACTTCCACGTCGTCGCCGATCTTCACATCAGGTAAATTTGCAAATTCTTCGCGGGCAACCGTACCTTCCGACTTGAAGCCGATGTCAATCGAAATTTCTTTGTCGCTGATCGAGACGATCTTGCCCTGAATGATCTCGCCTTCACGAAACTCCATCACCAGCTTGCTGTACAGATTCGCGAGGTCCTGCGCTTCCTGAGTCAGCTTCTGCTTCTCTTCGGGTAATTCTGAGCGCTTGACCTTGCGGCCTTTGAACAGCACTTCGTCAACCCAACCGGGTGACTTTGTCTCTTCTACTGCATTGGGGGTTAGTTCTTCCATGTCATTTTGCACCCGAATTTCTATGCCCGCCGGGGTCGCGGGGTTGGTTCACGATTGGATTGTCCTATCGCAATTTTTCATTTTCAATGATCTCGCGCGACTCAATTGGAGCCGGCACCGATATGTGCTCGATCGTCGTCTCAAGCGACAACAATCGTATCCTGTCCAAAATCCTGTCAGCTATCATTTGATAGCCCTCGCGCGTCTCTGTCGCGCCTTCAACCATCTCCGCAAACGGAATCGGATTGCCAACGACTACTTCCAATTGCGGTCGCCGGCCTTTGAAAGCTCTTGCGCCTCCGGTTCCGTGCAGATAAACAGGAACGACCGGGACTTTCGTCTTACTCAGCACCCAGCCGACGCCGAACTTCGGATACAGAAAACCATTCTCAGGAGCGCGAGTGCCTTCTGGAAAAAAAACCAGCGCACCTCCGCTGCTTAGAACATTCAAACAGGTGCTCATCGCCGCTTTGTCCATCTGTCCGCGTTTCACTGGAAACGCATTCAGCTTGCGAAGAAAGGCACCGCCGAATCTGTTCTCAAACAGTTCCGCTTTCGCAAAATAACTTATCTCGCGCTTCAGGTGTCCGCCAATCAGGGGCGGATCCAAATTTGCGCGATGATTAGAACAGATCAGAAACGCCCCGGTCATCGGCAGCCGGTCTGCACCGGTCACACGGACGCCATAAAGAACTCGAAACAGCAACCGGGCACTCCAAGCGACGGTCGCGTAAAAAGCCCGCACTTCCTACTTTGCTCCAGCGTGCTTCAGCTTCTTCACCAGCGTCAATACCTTATCCACCTGATCACCAATCGTCAACTGGGAAGTGTCAATTTCCACGGCTCCGTCGGCCTTTCTGAGTGGGCTGTGTTCGCGCGTCGAATCGCGCTGATCGCGCTTCACAATGGCTTCTTCAACTTCGTCCACGGTCTGAGAAATGCCCCGCGCGGAAAGTTCCCGCTGCCGCCTCACAGCGCGCACATGCGAATCAGCAACTAAGTACACCTTCAGATCTGCCTGCGGAAAAACTACAGTGCCAATGTCCCGCCCATCAGCAACGATACCCCCGCTCTTGCCAATTTCGCGCTGCCAATTCACCAAATACTCACGAACCAAAGCATGCTCCGAAACCGGCCCCACCCACAATGAAATATCCGGGGTGCGAATCTCTTCGGAAACGTCCTCGCCATCCAGCATGAACCGCACATCACCGTGGTCGCTTGTCTGAACTACCGTAGTCGTGTTCAAGAGTTTCGTCAAGGCGGCTTTGTCCGTCAGCTCGATACCACTGCGATATATCTTGAGCGCCACCGCACGGTACATTGCGCCCGTATCCAAATACATCAGGCCTAGTTTCTCCGCAATCAGCTTCGCTGTTGTGGATTTTCCACTGCTGGCTGGCCCGTCAATCGCAATCACCCACGGGCGCTTGCTCATGTCACTCATGCTTTGATCCGGCCGCCATTTTCGTCTTCGATGAAAATTCGAGTCACGATCTTGCCCACAAAGTGCGTATCGCTCTCGCCTTCAAACCGACTCAACCAGGGGAATCCCGAAGATGTATCACGATGCAACCCAGGCTCCTCAAACCGCATGTGCTTCTTGATTCGCGACTGCCAAAGCTCCATATTACTTGTACGCAAATCTATCCAACCCTTGCGCACCCACTCGTTCAAGCTTTCCGGATCAACCTTGAACTCGTTAGAACCCGCATAAGGAGGTATTTTCACTTCCGGTCCGCGCAAATAGTGTTTGCCGTCCGCGAATAGAATTGGAACACCGATGGACAAAATAGTTTGTCGCAAAGTCGCGTTTGTTTTCAAGACTTCCCACAAAGCCGCACTGCATTCAGTCGCCGTGCTTTTGCAAAAATTCTGCACTTGCGGAAACGCCAGTTTGATCAAATAGGCTTCATAGAGCAGCTTCGAGAGGTTCGGCGGACCAAGCATCTCAAACGCGATGCTGCGGCTGCCGGATTCCTGCTCAAGCCTGACCATTTCATCAAGCGCTGCTTTGCGCAACACTCCAGCCCTATAGGTCGGTCCCATCACCACGGCGTCCAAGGCACCAACAACGTCGAAGCCGCTGTTTCCCCCTTCAATCTCCGTCACCACCGAATGTGCAATTTCCTCCGGTGTCACAAACTCCATCTGGTCGGCGGATGTAATCGTGAAAAACTCTTCCGTGGAAAAAATGCCGTTCTCGCCGGTGTCAATAAACACTGACTTCAAGTTGCCGCCCTGACTTGCCCCTGCGCTGTCGTCTATTCGCCTGAATGTGGCGCCAATTTCCTCAGGCGCACCCGGATCACAGTCAAATAGCGGAATCGGCTTACCTCCGCGCAAAATCTCACCATAGCCGATTTTCTTCCACGCAATCACTGCCGCCGGCTTTATCTCTTTTACAAAGGGTGAGCCCGGCGTCCGCCCCATTAAAAAGAGCAGCATGCTATGAGCACCAGCCAACGATGATTTGCTCAAGAGCTGACCGGACGGCTTATCTTCAGAGTGCGTATAAGGAATATTCAATCCCATGCCGCCCGTGCCCGTTGTGCCGATCTTCAGATACATCCGCACACCGCATTGACGACATGCTTCATTCAGTACCTGCAAGTGTCTGATGAGCTGCGGTATGCTGATTGTGCTGACAAGCTTCTCAATTTGCTCGCGCGCTGCGTCCAACGGTTGCGCACTCATACCATCCAGCGCTTCACGAACATCGTAGTAGGCAGTGTAAGTATCCTGATAGGCCAACCCGGTCGCGGAATTCACACTGTCAATGATGATATCAGGCTTGTGCTTCTCGATCAACTCGTGCAGAAAAAACGTCTTGAGCCGCGTTTCAGTCGGCTTCTCGAAAATGCCGTCAATGAACTGTCGGCGCAATTCCGCGGAGTTCAGAATCTCTGGCCGCGATTTGTCCTTCAACGGCGACGTCAAAAAGATGTCGCCCCAATCCGCAACAATCTCGCATTTGCCGCTGAACGGCGCAAGCTCCTCCACAGCTTCGAGGGCTTCGCGTTCGCGCAATGAGAGCACGGCAAGATAGGACGGTTTGCCTTCCAGCAACCGCTTGCAAACCGCTACTCCAACTAACCCCCATCCACCGAGAACAAGAATTCTACTGTTTCGTATGTTCATCGTCCGAGGGCTCGTCGCCGTTCGTTAGTTCCTGTGCGGTCAGTTTGTGATGGCCGTTTCCGGTCTTGGGTTTATCAACTCGCACGTCAGTCTCGGCCTGCTCAACTGATTCCAACGGCTCTCCCAGCACAAGAGATTCTTGATCAGGCAACGCATGGTGAAGTTCGCCCAATTCGCGGGTCAACTCCGCATGCCGCGGAAGATCAGCAACGCTTGTGATGCCGAAGTACTTCAAGAACTCATCTGTAATTTCGTACAAAAGCGGGCGCCCTACTAATTCCGCCCGGCCTTTCACGCGAATCAAATGGCGGTCCAACAGATTGCGAAGCACGCCACCTGAATCAACGCCACGAATTTCATCTATTTCCACGCGCGTCACTGGCCCGCGAAACGCTATGACTGCAAGCGACTCCAACGCCGCCCGCGATAAGCGCGTTCGCGCTTTCTCAGCCAAAAACCTCCGGATCATGTCCCCATGTTCCGGCCGAGTGAAGAGCATATACCCGCCGGCCACAGGAAGAATCTCAAACGACCGCTGCTGCGCTTCATATTCAAGATTGAGCGCTGCCACTAACTCCGCGATTTTCGATCCAGCGCGCTTCCCAACGGCATTTGTGAATGACGTTTCCGTTAACGGCTCCGTACTGGACAATAACAAAGCCTCAAGCTGTGACATGCGACGGCGCTGACGTAAGTCAGTGTCGCTGTCACTGCTTTCGTCCTCGTCTTCGAATTCAGAACTCGTCGGCTCGCCCGGCCCAAGTTCTTCTTCAGGAGAAAACTGCTCTTCTTCGAGAAATGGCATGTCTATGCAGCTTGGGCATCGGCCGGTTCCGGGCGCGCCACGTAAATTTCTTCAAAAGGACTGTTCTGATCCAACCGAATCTTACCCTGACGCGCCAGTTCAAGAAGCGCAAGGAAAGTCGCGACCCACAATATCCGCTCAGGCGTTTTGCGCAACTGCTCAAGTAATGCAAAACGGTCGTGGAGTTTCAGCGCACTTAGTACCCAATGGACACGCTCTTCCATGGACACTTTGAGCAGCTTGACTTCATGGAACACCGGCTTGTCGCGCCGCGCCAAAATGTCCTCCATCGCACGCGCCAGGTCATACACTGAAAGCGGAATCATCAGCTCCAAGCCTTCCGGCCGAACCTCTTGCGAAACAGCTTCGCGAGCCAGCGGTCGGCGGTCATACATGTTGATTTCCAACTCGCCGAGGTCTTCCGCCGCTTCCTTGATGCGCGCGTAAATCTGCAAACGGTTGACCAATTCACGGCGCGGATCTTCGATATCCAATTCCTCATGCGCGGCCGTGTGCGGCAACAGCATCTTCGCCTTGATAGATATCAGCGTCGCGGCCATCAGCAGGTACTCGCCTGCATCCTCCAAATTGTCCACGCCGATCGAGTCGAGTGCCTGCAAGTACGATTCCGTAATTTCTGCCATCGGCAGATCGAGAATGTCGTACTCCTTGCGCGTAACCAGGAAGAGCAAGAGATCGAGCGGCCCCTCAAAACGCGGCAATTTGACTTGCCACATGCTCACGCGCCGAATCCCATGGCAGTGTGTACTTCAGCCATCGTCTGAGCCGCTGTTTCGTTCGCTTTGCGATTGCCCTGCTCCAGCACATCAGCAACGATTTGTGGATTCGTTTCCAAGTGCACCCGGCGCTCGTGAATCGGCGCGAGATGCTCAATGATCGTTTCTGCGCAGCGCTTTTTGCAATCCACACAACCCAGTGCACCGCTCTCGCAACCCGAGCGAATCTCCCCGGTCTCTGCTGAATTGAACTTGTTGTGGTAACCGAACACTAAGCATACATCAGGACGGCCCGGATCGTTCTTGCGCACCTTCTGCGGGTCCGTCACGGCCTTGCGCAACTTGTTGCGAATCTCGTCCGGCGCGTCCGCAAGCAAAATCGTATTGCCGAGGGATTTCGACATGCGCCGACCATCGAGTCCTTGCAACCGCGGAAACTGCGTCAGCATGCCTTCCGGTTCTGGAAAGACTGGCTGCTCCGGCGCATACAAATTATTGAAACGGCGCGCCAATTCCCGTGTCACTTCAATATGCGGCAGTTGATCTTCCCCGACCGGCACAACCTCGCCCTTGTACATCATGATGTCCGCCGCCTGTAGGACGGGATAGGTCAAGTGTCCGGCGCTAACCGCGTCTTCGAGTTCGAGATCGCGCACCTGATCCTTCAGAGTCGGATTGCGTTCTAAACGGCCCGTGGAGATAATCATGTTCAACAGCAGATAAAGTTCCGCGTGTGCCTTGACTTTCGATTGCACGAAAATCGGACTCTTCTCCGGATCAATTCCTGCTGCCAACCAATCCATTACCATCTCGCGCGTGTTCTCGGGAATCTGGCGAGTGTGCTCGTAGTCCGTCGTCAGCGTATGCCAATCGGCGACAAGATGATAATTCTCGTAACTGTCCTGCAAACGCACCCAATTCTCCAACGCCCCGACGTAATTGCCGAGGTGAAGGCGGCCTGTGGGCCGCATGCCGGAGAGGATACGCTTTTTACGGGTTGTCATCGTCTATTGCGGGTCAGTTCTGGTCTTCCTTAGGTAATCATTGAAGATACGACTTTCCCAATAGATTTGCAAACGAAGTCACTCTCTTTTTCTCTGTACTAATTATATGTTTATTTTATATATACAATCCTAATCGGTTCGGCAAACCGCTCGCCCTGCCAGCTGGCCAGATAACTCCCCGATGCGGCCTCTCCATTCCGTGGAGACCAGAATGTTCGGGTGGCGCCTGCCGCTACCGGCAAATACGCCGTGACACGGCCCAGAATATCGCTTACGACAAGCGTTGCAGGCTGTTGCAAGGGTGTGTCCCAGGTGAAACTCGTGGCACCATTGAATGGATTTGGGTATGCTCTGAGAATCTGATAGTTCTCCGGCCACGTGCGCGGAGCTGGTTCCACAGGCAATGTGGCAAACACAACCGCCAGTGCACCGGGGCCTGCAGATGTTTCAAATGTCTCGCAAGACTCTCCGCCTTCGTTGCACCACTGAATCTCATTTGACTGGAAACAGCTCACCGCGAATCCACCGTCCGGTCGCGCGACGATGTCGCTGGCACCGACGCCCGTCAATATCGGATTCGTGGAGTTGTGCAAGATCGCGCGAGTCCGCGTGCTGTATTGATAGACATGCCCGTGATCCACCCAGCCGCCGGCCGCAACGTACATAACATCACCGCTGTGCGACAATGCGCCCGGCGAACCTCCGAGTTGCAGTACTGAGTCTATCGTCATCGTCGCCAAATCTACGATTGTCACCGAGCCGCTGACGTCATCGTAGTTACCAGTACAAAGGATGTGAAGCTCATTGTCAACGAACTCCATGGCCTGCGCATTTACACCCACAGACAGCGAATCAATGAAAGACAGCGTTTCCGAATTGTATCTCTTCAACACTCCGACACCAAATTCGGGAAATGCAACCCCGGTGTTCAAGACATACAGAACGCCTTCATGGAGTGACACCGCTTGCGGGCCAACGCCGGACAAGAATGTCGTGTCCACACTGAATGTTTGAGTATTGACAATCGAAAGTGTGCCGCTAATTAGACCCGTCACAGCCACGCGCTGCTCGTCCACGACCACACATGAATACGGATTGACAGCTCCCGCCAGCTCGATTTCATCAATCGTTGAAAGCTGGGTGCGGTCAATCACCTGCAGTGTGTTGTAGCCTGAATTAACGACGTAAAGCCTGTTCCCTGCAACCACAACATCATTGGGAATATTCCCGAGAGTCACAGCGCGTACATTGCTTTGCCCGGTTTCTGTATTCAACCAGCCGAGGCTTTCGTCCAAACTGTTTACATAGTAGATCACATCTGCGCGCACGCACGCTGCCGCCAACAGCAATATCACAATTAGATTCACTTTGACTTCTTCCCCTGGTGTATTGAGAACCCGATCCACCATTCTCGAAGCGGCATCGGCGCATGTCGAACGACTCTATAATCTTCATTCAGAATATTCTCACAGCGCACGGTGGCCTCGCACTGCACCTTTCCGATCTGCCAACCGCGACGGATCTCGGCGGCCACCAACGTGTACTCGGCCAGCCACTTTGAATTTGTTTCCAGCACGGCCTGCCGGTCTACCCAGCGAACATCGGATCGAAGTTCTGCATTTAGAACATTAACTTCCAAGCTCGCTCTCGCCGTGTGCGCCGGGCGGTAAATCAAGTACTTTCCGTCCGTAGTACGCTCGCCGCTCCGATCACGCGCTTCTAGCCATTCAAATGATCCACCGCAGTACAATCGTCCCTTGAGAATTTCCTGCCGCGCGTAGACGACTAGCAATTCCAACGAAGCAGTCTTCAAGTTCTGCGGAGTCCAACGCCCATCAAAGCTCTGTCGCCAGTAGATCAAGTCTTTCACCTGATTCGAAGACGCGCTCACTTCAAGACTCGTGCTTCGCGAATTTCGCGTATGGGCGCGAACATATCCCAGCATGAGCACTGCCGATTCCGGCCGCAAATCCGGGTTGCCTTGTGCAACTAATTCATCGTTCCAGAACAAATTGTAGAAACTCGGTGCCAGATAGTTTCGCCCGGCCTTCAATCCTGCGGAAATTGGCAATCCTGCTTCGCCGACCCACGACGCCTCCGCGCTCGGCAAGAATTGCACCGGCGCATCCCCGAACCGCTCCGCCTGAAACGTGACAGCAACATCAAACTTGTGTACGCCATTCTTAGACATGTGAATCGTGCGGCCAAACTGCGCAGAGCAAAGCCAGCGGTCACGAACAGCCGCTTCACTCTCAATCACTCCGCTGTTCAGCCTCTCACGCTCCGCTCGTCCAAAGAGAGAAAATCTCGTTGAAAGCCGTTCATGGCTTAGTCCAGAAACAGCCGTAAATCTTTCCGAACGTTCGTGCGACTCATGTAAATAGCTTAGAGGATCAGGATCCGAGTAATCCCGGCGTTGATTCTGTTGGGCGATACTTGCATGAACATTTCCGAGACTTGAACGCGCTTGCCACCCAAATTGCGCGAGCAAAAAGTCCTCATTTTGCTCGGCCAATTCAGTCGCCCGCGGAGCGAGATAGCCGGGAATCCCAAACGCCGATCGCTCAAGCCACAAGGATCCATTGAATTCATGCTCGCCAATTACCTGGTGTACATTGCCAATAACGCGATCCCGAGTCAGTTCATTGTTCTCGCGTCTGCGGATCTCACCGAGGCCGTCTGTAAACGCCCCGTTTCCATCCTCCGTAGTGATGCGATAGCGGTAGTTACCGCGCCCTTGCTCGTGATCGGCACCAACCGAGAAGTCCATTTTGTCGAGTACATAGGACTGGCGGGCCTTCAATGAACTTATAGTACCGTTGCCGTCGGCGCTAATATTAAGCGCATTTTGCTGCGCGCGTGAGGTACTTATGCTAATCACACCACCGATCGCTTCGGCTCCAACTGCCCCACCGCCTTGCGAAACTTCAATACTCTCAATCCACTCTGCCGGAATCCGCGACAAATCAGTCTCACCACTGGCGATATCCGCAATGCGTACGCCGTCCACCAGTACCAACACTTGATTTGCATTTGAACCGCCGATACGCGCAAATGACTTCCCGCCCGCCGTGCCATCTTGTCGCAGCGCGAGGCCTGCCACACGCTCGACAAACTCCGCTGCACTGCTGGCACCGCTGCGCTGCACATCATCGCGCGAAAACGTGCGCGCCGCGCCGATCTTCGCGCCATGAACAAGGACTTCAGGCAATATCGCAACTGGCACGACAAGGTCCTCAGCCATCGCGCTGCTCACGCAGAGCAAGACAACACTCAGAAGCGATCGAATCACAATTTTAGCGTCCACTTCACGCCAAAGTACTCTTCCTTGCGGATCAGCATATACCCCGGCAAATACTCATAGTGCTGTCCCGTCAGATTCTCTAATCCCCAGACCATCGTCACGCCGTGAATCCCCGCCTCCACGCGAAAATGCACCAGGTGCGCCGGCCCAATCACTTCCTCGCGTATATCCGACACCGCGCGATGCTTGCCAATATGCTCGTAGGCAACATAAGACGTAATCCGTAGCGGTGCCTTGAAATAGTCCTTGGTAAAAAGTAACCGCGAATAGCTGCGCGTGTCCAGTGCCCGGCGAAGGCCGTTCTTGTCAAGAGAGACACACGACGTACTCTGCACGCGCAAGAAGTCGAGAAGCGCAATATTGGCAACAAGCGAAGGGCCTTGCCACTGTTCCTCTCTTCCGTCTGGCCGACCGTAAGTATGAATCGTATCGCCCTCAAGAAGGTACCGCGGTCCCACTACTGAATATGCGTTCCACTTGATCTCAGCGCTTGAACTAGACTTTGCAAAAGCCAGCCCTCCGCTCCATCCTCCGATCCCTATGCGATAGTCCCTGGGTGCTTCAAATCCGACGTACTGCCCAGCGAAATACCGACCCGGAAGAAATTCGTCATCAATCGTCAATCCCAGATGAGAAACCTCAAACTGAGAATAGCGCCAGAACCCAGGCATTTGCATTTCGCCGCCAAATGCTTCAACTTCCAGTCGCGTACCGGAAAACTCCCGACTCTTGGCGTTTCCGGCCACTGAAAGTGCATTCTTGCCGTCATCACCGTCGAGCTTTCCTGATAGCTGTTTCGAGAGCATTGCGCGCGCGCCCAACTCTGCGACTTTGGCGTCATAACCTCCGTAGAATGAGGAGACTATCTTGTCCGAGTGCCCCTTCAGTCCAGTATAGTTGAACTCAGAACTCTCCGTTGCAATTCGACTTTTCATGTATGAACGGCCTCTTGTCAAGCCGCCCTCCACATACCCGTACCAGAACTGCTCACGCAAACGATAGTACTCGTCCCGCGTTACGCGATCCTGCCGCGCATGCAACCCCAGTTCAACATGTCCAATCGAGTCGTACCGCCCAATTTGCAGCGTGCCGTACTCCCGTTCGCTGTAATCCTGAGGTCGCACTAACGAGTCTACTAGCGTCGGCGATTGCGCATCTACATTCGCACCGCCGTACTCAAGTTTTGTGCGCCATGACCGCCCCAAATCATAGCGGAACTTCCCACTCAAATTGTAAAACCGCGCGCGGCTGAACGTGTTGCCTCCCGGCAGTTGCCGCATACCGTCGTACCACCACAGCCTCCCGCGCCCTTCCGCTTCAATTCGCTTATTCAGCCGTTGTGCATGTGTAAAATCCACTCGCCCGAAACCGTAATAGCCTTCCTGCAAGGTCACTTCAGTCGTTGCGGTATCCGTCGGAAGTGCGCGTGTCTTGAGTTGCATCGTCGCGAACGGATGAGTACCATCATGGCGCAACGCCAAAGTGTCCAACTCGTCCGGCAAATCCAAATTCGAGTCGTACAAACCGTCACTAACGCGCGACCACGGAATGCCGTCCCGCTCAACTCCCAAATACCACGGCGCAAATCCCCATGGACGAAACAGCACCGGAGCGCCAGCCACACCGTAATCAAGCGGATACATGCCCGGCATCCGCCGCATCAAATCACTCATGTCTTCATACGCATTCGTGGAAATCCATGCGCGGTCCAGGTATTGCGCCTGGCTTTGCGCTGCCAGCAGCATGAGTGCAGCAAAAACTATGTGGCGAGTCTTCATTGGGAATTCTCGATTATCGGAACAAACGTAGGCAAAACCGGAGATACGATCAACAAGAAAACAAGCGCGTTGGATCCAACGTGAATCGCGGCAAACGGAACAGCCAAAACAAACGAGGCCATCGTCTGTTCGAATGTGAATCCCGCCGCAACCGGAAAGGCCAGATTCGTGAGCAAATCGAACCACAGCGTCGCCATGATGCCAAACAAAGTGATTAACGCTGTGCGAACCCATTTGTTTGCTCGGCGCGATAACAGTGAACAAAGTGCGCCGAGAAGCCCTGCGCCACCCATGCCCAAACACTGTGCAACTAATGTAAGCCCCACGCTGCTTCCCATTGGATGAAACCCCGCGAACAGAGCTTCCATCAGCATAGAGCACAAAACCCCTGGTCCCGGGCCGAGCAGGTAGCCCGCGCAAAAACATGTCGCGGTTACCAGCTCCACATTGGGAACAGGGGCTAACAGATATCCAAGTGCAACTCCGACAGCGACGAATGCCGCGACGCGAGTCATCAATAATGGCGGACGGGGAATCCCGCCGACTTTAGTCATCCTATTCTCTCCGCGAAGAGCAGAGAGCCTCCACCAGTGTCCTTGTCTCCGAAGGTTGGTGAAAGCTATGGGCAGGTCTCCTGGCTCTGAACTTTTCGGTTCAATTACAGTTGCGGGACAGCGACGGATTCACACCGTCTTCCCTATTCTTCCGCCCAGCGGCGGACACCCGTAGCCTTGCGGCGCAAATGCGCCCTTACGCCGTCGCTTTCGCTCCGGTGTCGCGCGCTTTCTCGCGAATACGCGACTTCTTGCCCGTCAAACCACGCAAGTAGTTCAAACGCGCGCGGCGCACGCGGCCGCGGCGAGTTACTTCAATCTTGGCGATACGCGGCGAATGAAGCGGAAACACACGCTCCACACCGATACCCATGGACATCTTGCGCACGGTGAACGTCTCGTCCAGACCGCCGCCGTGACGCGCAATGCAAACACCCTGAAACGCCTGAATACGCTCCTTATCGCCTTCAATAACGCGCACGCTGACATTCAGCGTGTCGCCCGGCGCAAAACTCGGAACATCCTGGCGCAAATCGTCCATCGTCCAATTCGCGATGCGATTCATCTCTGCCTCTATATCGTGAGTTTATTTGTTCTCTCTTACCGTAAGGTCCGGCCGCAGCCGCTCCGTGCGCTCCCGCCGCTGCGCCGCACGCCACTCTGCGATCTTCGCGTGGTGCCCGGATAACAACACATCCGGTACGCGCAAGCCCGCGACCTCTTCGGGCTTTGTATAATACGGGCAATCCAAATCGCCCTGAGCGAAGCTATCGCTATCGGCCGAGTCCTCGTTACCCAACACTCCTGGCAATCGCCGAACTACTGCATCAATCAGCAGTGCCGCCGGAAGTTCACCGCCACTGACCACAAAGTCGCCGATCGATACTGCTTCCCATGAATCGCGCTCGAAAACCCGCGCGTCAATATCCTTGTAGTGGCCGCACAGGATCATCAACCACTCTTCACTCGCCAATTCGTCGGCCAAAGCCTGATTTAACTTGCGCCCTTGCGGCGACATGAACAGCCTGCGCGGTTTTTCTCGCCCCCGATATTTCATGACAGCATCAATACAAGAAAACACCGGCTGTGCCATCATAATCATTCCCGCACCGCCGCCATAGGGAATATCATCAATCTTTCCATGACGGTCCGTCGTGTAGTGCCGCAAGTCATGGGTCCAGATTTCCACTTTGCGCTCGTATAACGCGCGAGCAATGATGGACTCGTTCAGCGGGCCGCTCAACAAGTCGGGGAAACCGGTCAAGATATCAATGATCACCTTCGCCCACTTCCGGCGGCAACTCTTCGGCGCCCAACAGCTCTTTAGCGCGCTTGATCTCGACGATCCGCGCAACCGTATCCGTGCGCCCGACCCATTCGTTGACGAAAGGCACAAGCAGTTCCTGCGTCCCCACGCGAATTATCAGAATATCCTGACTTGCGCGAATCACCTGTTCCACGAGACCGATTTCCTGACCGCCTTCGTTCACCGCACGACAGCCAACCAAGTCACTGACATAGAACCAATCTTCAGGTAACTTCCAGCGCTCTTGAGCAGGTATCTCGACCGTCGCGCCGCGCCAATAATCCGCCGCTTCGCGCGTCTTCACTGCATCGAAATTCAGCAGCAAAATATTGCCAGCCGGTTTCACGCGCTTCAGGCGCACCTCAAGCTCTTCGCCGTCAGGACGCACCAGATAACAGCGTTTCACGGCCGCAAACCGCTCGGGAAACTCCGTCAGCGGCTCAACCTTCAGCGTCCCCTGAAGACCGTGTGATGTCACCGCACGGCCGATAACCACACGCTCATTGTGAGTCTGTTCGTCAGTGGCCAGAAACGTCACCTGGAGATTCTGCGCGCGGCACGCGTGGCGGCAACAGTGGATCCACAATCTCGAATCCAGCCCGTATGCCTCGGCGCGCTGCCGTCGCGAAAACAAGTGTTCTCAAAGAACGCGCCGTCCTCCCTTCCTTGCCGATGACTTGACCCAAGTCACCAGTCCCGACGTGGAGCTTATACAAGACACGTCCGTTTTCTTCTTCTATGGTCTCGATGCGCACCGCATTGGGCTGCTCGACCAAATGCTTGACGACAAAGCTGATGAATTCTTCCATCGCTCACTCTCTCGTCTATGTTAGGGGATGTCTCGACTCGACATCGCCCGCGAGGGTTACTCGCCGGCAGGTGTTTCAGGTTCTGTTGCCGCGGCCGCCGCTGCTGCGGCCTCTGCTGCCTTCGCCGCCGCTTCCGCGGCCTTTGCGGCTTCTGCGGCTGCCTTAGCTGCTTCCGCCGCCCGCGCGGCCTCAGCAAGCTTGGCTTGCTTGCGGTCCGCTGCGGTCGCAAGCTTCGTCTGCGCGCGTGTCAACGCCGCATGCTTGACCCGCGCACCCTCGACAGCCGCTTGATCGGTTGTCGCACCACGCTTCAAAAGATCAAACTGGATCATTACACCTTCGCGCGACAACAAGCTGCGCACCGTATCGCTTGGCTGCGCGCCTTTGCCCAGCCACTCCAAGGCTTTCGGAGTGGACAAAACAAGCTTCTCCGGCTGCTGCGACGGGTAATAAACGCCAAGCTGATCTAAGTAGGCGCCGTCGCGACGCTTCCGGCTGTCCATGACGACGATGCGGAAGCAAGGTACCTTCTTGCGACCCGCGCGTGACAAGCGAATACGTACTGACAAGGTTGGAATTTCCTATGCTAAGTTTTCTTTGAAATCTTGATTAGCGGCCAAACATCCGCTTGACCTGACCCGGACCCGCTTTGCGAAGCTGCTTCATCATCGTCACCATTTGATCGTATTGCTGAATCATCCGGTTGACATCCGCTACTGTTTGTCCTGCACCTGCCGCAATGCGCTTGCGCCGACTTCCATTCAATATCTGTGGCCGGTCACGTTCGTCCGGAGTCATGGACAAGATCAACGCTTCGATGCGCTTCAACACCCGCTCATCAACCTGCACATTCTTCATGCGCTGGCCCATGCCCGGGATCATTCCAAGCAGTTCGGTGACCGAACCCATTTTCTTCAACTGACGAAGCTGTTCCAAAAAGTCCGTCAGCGTAAACTCGGCCTTGCGCAGCTTGGCTTCAAGCTCAGCAGCTTTGTCCTCATCAAACGCCGCCTGTGCCCGCTCGACTAAGGTAACAATATCACCGCGTCCGAGAATTCGTCCGGCAATACGCTCGGGATAGAAAGGCTCAAGCTGGTCGAGCTTCTCACCGACAGACAGGAACTTGATCGGCGCATTCGTAATCGCACGAATAGACAACGCCGCGCCTCCGCGCGTGTCACCGTCCATCTTCGTCAGCACTGCGCCCGTGAATTGTAAGCGGTCGTAAAACGCCTTAGCTGAATTCACCGCGTCCTGGCCGGTCATACCGTCGGCAACGAACAATATTTCTGCTGGCTCCGTTGCCTTCTGCACGCGCTCGAGTTCGACCATCAGGTCGTCATCCACGTGCAATCGTCCCGCCGTATCCAGAATTACCGGATCAAGACTGATCTTACGTGCTTGCCGCAAACCCGCGTCACACACTTCAACTGGATTCTTGCTCTCACCGCGAAAGACGTTCACACCGATGGATTCAGCCAGCACTTGCAACTGATCCTGCGCCGCCGGTCGCTGCAAGTCGGCGGCAATCAGCAAGGGCCTACGCCCTTTGGCCTTGAAATGCCGCGCGAGCTTTGCGCAAAATGTCGTCTTACCCGACCCCTGCAAGCCGACAACCATGATCACCGTCGGCGGCTTCTTGCCTGTATTGAGACGCGCTTCCTTTTCGCCCAACAGCGCGACCAATTCGTCGTGTACAATCTTGACGAACTGCTGCGCCGGTTGCAGCGACTTCAGAACTTCCTGACCGAGTGCCTTCTCCTCCACCTTGGCCAGAAAATCGCGCGACACCTGCAAGTTAACGTCGGCTTCAAGCAATGCCCGCCGAACGTCCGCCAAACCGTCGCGAATGTTCGTCTCGGAAATCTTGCCGACACCGCGCAGGTTGCGGAATACGCGGTCGAGTTTTGATGTTAAATCGTCAAACACAGTCTAAAACTCAACTACCCGCGCGTTCCAATATTGACGTTGTCGAAAAACCTTCCCGAAACGGAATCGTCAGAACCCGGCCGCCGATACTTTCAACATACCCGGCACCGGCAATCTGCGAAATCTGATAGTCGCCACCCTTCACCAAAGTAGTTGGCCCAAGTTCACGGATCAGTTCTTCAGGCGTATCCTCTTCAAAGATCACAACCATATCCACTGACCGCAAACCCAACAACACTGCAGCGCGATCAACTTCTGAATTCACAGGCCGCGACGGTCCCTTGAGTCTGCGCGCCGATGCATCGGAATTCAATCCGACAACCAGCACATTCCCCAGCGCACGAGCCTCCGCAAGATACTCAACATGACCTCGATGCAGAATATCGAACACGCCATTTGTGAACACTGCGTCGCCGCCGCGCAAGCGTTCCAAATAGCAGCGGGCCGCCGCATCCTTACGGCTGACCAAGCCTCTTACTCCATGTTCCACTTGCGTCATAGTGGGCGACATAGGATTTGAACCTATGACCTCTGGTATGTGAGACCAGCGCTCTAACCAACTGAGCTAGTCGCCCGAAATCTAATTCAACCGCTCGAAGGCCGCAGTCAAGCGCGGGACATCAATCGGCACTACACCAACCTGTTCACAAACGATTCCAGCGGCCAAATTCGCCAGAGTCGCCGCTTCAATCACTGTCGCTCCGCCCAATTCGCAAGCCACAAATGTGGATATCACTGTGTCGCCTGCTCCGGAAACGTCCGCGACATCCAACGCATGCGTCGGAATCGTCGTGCGACCGCCGCCGCTGCAAATCGTCATCCCCTTCTCGCCGCGTGTCAACATCAAAACGTCCGGCGATAACAACTCGAGAAGTTTCGCGATTGCCAAGTCAAGTGACGATTCGTCTGCGATCTTCAACCCCAATGCCCGCTCCGCTTCGCGCAAATTCGGCTTGAACAAATGCGCTCCGCGGTACAATGCAAAATTGTCAAACTTGGGATCGACAGCCACCGGCAAATTCCGCGACCGGCAACGATCCAGCACCCGGATGATGATCTCTTCAGTTAAGACGCCTTTGTTGTAGTCTTGAAGGATTACGGCATCAAGCGTCGGCAAGGTACTTTCCAACCGGTTCAACAAAGCTGTGGCTTCGTCGCGATCAAACGGCTTGACCGTTTCCCGATCCACGCGAACCACGTGCTGGTCGTGAGCGATCACACGAATCTTCTCGGTCGTCCGGCGGTCTTCTAATTCAAGCAAACCGGAACAATCACAGGAAAACGCTTCAAGATGCTCGCGCATTAATCCGCGCGCGCTGTCCTTGCCGCACGCTCCAAAAACAACGGGCTTTATACCCAATGAAGCCAAGTTCGCGACGACATTACCCGCGCCGCCCAAACTTGAACGCTCGTCTTCAATCTCAACAACAGGAACAGGCGCTTCCGGACTGATCCGCCTGACCGAACCGATAATATGCCGGTCGAGCATATAATCGCCCACCACGGCCACACGCTTCCCGCGCGCATGGGCCAGAATATCCGTAATCCGGGAAGCAGGCATAAGCGATCCGAGCAGCGCTCAGACCTCCATGACTTCCTTTTCCTTCAACTCAAGGAGATGATCCAGCTCCTTGATGTGCTTATCCGTCAGCTTCTGCACCTGATCTTGAGCATCGTGCGATTGGTCTTCTGAAATCTGATGCGACTTCTCAACCTTCTTGATGTGCTCGTTGGCATCACGCCGCACATTCCGGACGGCCGTCTTCGCGTCTTCCGTGTATTTCTTCACGACCTTGACCAGCTCCTTGCGGCGCTCTTCGGTCAACGGCGGAAGAGTCAAACGGATCTGCTGACCATCGTTTCCAGGATTGAGACCGAGGTCTGATTTCTGAATCGCCTTCTCAATATCCTTCAGCGTGCTTTTGTCCCACGGCTGAATCAGAATCGTGCGTGCGTCCGGGGTGCTGACGTTCGCCATCTGCGACAACGGCATCTCACCGCCGTAAGCTTCCACTCGAATCGGCTCGACCAATCCGGCCGACGCCTTGCCAGTGCGAATGTGCGTCAACTCCTGACGCAGCACTTCCACCGTGCGCTTCATGCGCAAATCACAATCTGCGATAATCTCTTTGATCATGCCGCGGCGGGATTCGCGATCATCGTGCCTATCGGTTCGCCTTGCAGTAACCGCAGCAGATTTCCGCGAATCTTGAAGTTAAAGACTTGTATCGGAATGCTGTTTTCCATGCAGAACGTCACCGCGGTCGAGTCAATTGCCCTCAACTGACGTTCAACAAATTCAAGATAGGTAATTCGGTCATACTTGGTCGCTGTGGCGTCCAAAACCGGATCGGCTGTGTAGATGCCATCCACCTTGGTGCCCTTCAAGAGCACTTCAGCGCGCATCTCTTTGGCCCTCAGCGCAGCAGCAGTGTCCGTCGTAAAAAACGGATTGCCCGTGCCTGCCGCAAAAATCACTACGCGGCCTTTTTCCAAATGCCGCATCGCGCGCCGGCGAATGAACGGTTCAGCCACAGTCTGCAAGGGAATCGCGGACTGCACGCGCACGTTCACATTCAATTTTTCCAGAGCGTCTTGAACAGCGAGGCTGTTAATAACCGTTGCCAGCATACCCATTTGGTCGGCTGACACACGGTCCATCCCAGATGCCGCGCCCTTCAATCCACGAAAAATATTACCGCCGCCGATCACGATACCCATTTCAACACCGAGCCGCGTCGCTTCGGCAACTTCCGACGCCATCGCGTTCATCGTCGCGGGATCAATGCCGTAAGCACCCTCACCTGAGAGCGCTTCACCGGACAATTTCAACAAAACGCGGCGGTACCGCAGCATCAGTTTACCTTATGCTCCAACGCGGAAACGAAGGTACGATTGAACGGTAATCGGCTTGCCAACCGCCTTTTCAGCGATGCCTACCACTTCCTTCACCGTCTGCTTCGGCTCCTTGATATACGGTTGCTCAAGCAACACGATGCCAGCCAGCCACTTGTTCACGCGGCCTTCGGCAATCTTACCGACTGCTGGCTCAGGCTTGCCTTCAGCACGGGCGCGGTCCTTTTCGAGCTCCATCTCGGCGTTGATTTTCGCGGCCGGGACTTCATCGCGAACCAGAAACTCCGGCGCTTGCGCTGCAATCTGCATGGCCAAGTCGCGGCCCAAAGTCACGACTTCAGACTTGCCGCCGTCCACGCCGCCAAGCTTCACCAGCACACCGAGCTTGTTGTCCGAGTGCACATAGTGGCCGATGTAGCCGTCCGCCGTTTCAAGTTTGCCCACGCGCGCAATTTCGAGCTTCTCGCCGATCTTGCCCAACAGCGCCGTTAGCTCGTCGCCCACGGTCGTTGAGCGGAACTTCTGAGCTTTGAACTCATCCACCGTCTTGCCCACGCCGTCTTTCCAATTCAACAACAGTGTGGCCATGTCCTTGGCCAATTGCTGGAATTCTTCGTTGCGGGCCACAAAATCCGTCTCGCTGCGCAACTCAACCATCGCAGCGCTCTTGCCGTCGGCAGAAGTCACCAACGCGACTACGCCCTCTTCAGCCGAACGCTCGGCGCGCTTCTCAGCCGCAGCCTGGCCCTTCTTGCGCAATATCTCCAGGGCCTTGTCGCGGTCGCCGTTCGCTTCCGCCAACGCCTTCTTGCAGTCCATCATTCCCGCACCAGTCTCCCGGCGCAGCATCGCCACGTCAGCGGCGTTAATCATCACGTCAGACACGATCTATCTCCGTTTGAATTATTCTCTGAAACTACTCGCCGTCTGACGGAGCCGGCTTGGCTTCGTCCTGAGGACGACGCACACGACGACGGCGGGCACCTTGGTCGCCAACCGCACCATGACCACCGCCACCGCCACCACCGCGACGATCGCGCTCACGCTGACGAGCCTCGCCCGTCGCTTCTTGATCCCGAGCCTCGAGATCCGCTTGCGCCTGACGAAGGTCCGCATTCGCGCGGTACTTCGCCATGCCTTCAATCACCGACTCCGCCACCGCGCGGGTAATCAGTGCGATTGACTTGAAAGCGTCGTCATTGGCCGGAATCGGAAAATCCACAACGCTCGGATCCACATTCGTATCGCAAATCGCGATCACCGGGATACCAAGACGGCGCGCTTCCGCAACCGCGATCTTCTCGCGGATAATATCAACCACAAAAATAGCGCCCGGTAGATGACGCATGTCGCGAATACCACCCAACGTGTGGATGAGCTTCGCATGCTGACGCGTCTTCGTCAGGCGCTCTTTCTTCGAAATCTTCTCAAATGTACCGTCGGTCATCTGACGCTCCAAACTCTCAAGCGTCTTGATGCCCTGACGAATCGTCGCGAAATTGGTGAGCATGCCGCCCAACCAGCGCTCAACCACATAAGGCGTCTGCGCGCGTTTACCCTCAGAGGTAATCGCTTCGCGGGCCTGCGTCTTCGTACCCACAAACAGTATTTGCTGTCCGTTGGACGAAATTTCTGAAACCGCTGCGCACGCGCGCTCCAACAGTCCTTGCGTCTGACGCAAATCCACAAGGTGAATGCCGTTCTTCTGCATCAGAATATACGGAGCCATCTTGGGGTGCCAGCGACGCGTCAAATGCCCAAAATGGGCGCCCGACAGCAGCAATTGCTGCAGCGTAACTCGAGACATTCGTGTTCTCTTTCTGGGGTTGGTTCGCAACCGGTCCGTCTTCTTTTCCCGCTAATCCCCGCAGGGACACCCGTGGAAAAATCAGAACCGGTGGATCGTGAATGACGGACAATCGTCCGCCAAATGGATTAACGTTTAGAGTATTGGAAGCTCTTGCGGGCGCCTGGCTTACCGTATTTCTTACGCTCTTTCTCACGCGGGTCACGCGTCAGAAGATCGTTGGCACGAAGAACAGCGCGATGAGTTTCATCCAGCACCGTCAACGCGCGCGAAATTCCCAGACGAAACGCGCCAGCCTGACCAGACTTGCCGCCGCCGTTCACTGTGGCAAAAATATCTACCTTGCCCATTGTTTCAGTGACCGTCAACGGACGCTCAATCAACATGCGCAACACGTCGCGCTTGAAATAGCCAAGAACGTCTTTGCCGTTAATGCTGACTTTTCCAGTACCCGGAGCAAGCCAAACGCGCGCGATTGCGGTCTTGCGGCGGCCCGTGGCGTAAATGCGTGAATCTTTCATGGTCCCTTGGAATTATACGTTCACAACGGCTGGCTGTTGCGCTTCGTGCGGATGCTCAGCGCCGGCATAAACCTTTAACTTGCCCAGTTGCTTGCGGCCTAAACGCGTCCGCGGCAACATGCCTTTCACGGCTTCGTAAATCACCTTTTCAGGTTGACGCTCATTCATCTTGCGCAACAACGTAAAACGGCCGCTGCCAGGATAACGTGAATGCGTGAAGTACGTCTTCTGATCGAGCTTCTTGCCGGTCACCTTGATCTTGTCTGCGTTGATCACAACGACAAAATCACCCACGTCCACATGAGGAGTGTAGGTCGGCTTCGTCTTGCCACGCAAAATCGAGGCAACACGTGTGCTAAGACGGCCCAAGACCTGATCCGCGGCATCAACCACGACCCAGCCCCGTTCCGTTGTCTGCGGGCGTGCGAGAAATGTGTTCATCTATCCCTATCCTTTACGTGCAAAGTCTTGAAATTTAGCGGATGCCCCGCAAATAGTCAAGTCAAGTTTCAACTTCAAGCTAATGGCAATTTGTGCGTAACTGATTGATAAATATACTTTAGTCAGCTTTGACCCAATTCGATTTGAGTTGTGCTGCCGCCTCCTCGGGAGGCCTTGACACGATGTGAACACCTGTTCCCCATTCAAAACCCGCCTGCGTGCTGATTCTGGGCAGGATGTCAATCGTCCACAGGGGCCGCCACTGAGCCCCCGGTGGCGTCGAAAATAACACCAAATTGTAATCCGGATTTCCGCATGTGTGAGCCAGAGATTTTAGTCCGCCCAACAACACTCGGGCGACACCGTGAAGTTCGTCCTGCGCAAGTTCGTAAAAAGCCCTGTGCTCACGAGGCATGACTTGCCATTCATAAGGAAAGCGCGGCGCAAAGGCAGTTAGTGCCACGATGCCAGCCTGCTCGCAAAGCATGCGCTCACCCACTTTGGTCTCATATTGGAGCCAAGCACAGTGCGCGCACTCGTTGGCATTCGCTTCCACCCTCTGTAACCTTGCCGCAATCGCGTCGGGAATCAGTGGTAAGCCCACCAACTGCTGGTGCGGATGTACTAACGTCGCGCCGCCGCGATACCCTTGATTGCGGAAGATATGTACGTACTGAATATCACGGTCTTCGTAGTGCGCCAGCAGCCGCCGCTGCCACACACCGAATATCTCAACCCAATGCGCGACAGAATACTCATGCGCCTGCGCAAAGTGATCGGCATGCTCCACCAGCACTTCGTGCTTGCCATGCGCCGCCGCTGTCCACTCATTTGCAACACTTATCTCTAACTCACTTGCCACCGCGGGAAAGCGATTCGGAAATATTCGCCAATTCCAGTCAGGGGACGAATCCTGCTCAATACTCGGCGGAGTCGCATCCTCATGGCCGCGGCAAAATGCGCAGTGCGCGGCGTTCGGTGTCTTGATCTCCAGCGCAAATTCCGACGGCCGACGACCACGGTCGCCGTTGATCAGCACCGTGTGGCCGCGCAAAGGATCCGTACGAAATTCTGCCATGTGTCAGGCTACTTGACTGACCAATCTACTTCCAAAGCGAAGTCCACTGAGCGCACAGAATGCGTCAATTGCCCAATCGAAATCGCTTCAATTCCTGTCGCCGCATAGCTCTGGATGTTCTTCGTCGTGATACCACCCGACGCCTCCAGCGCCACGGTCTTTCCATACCGCTCAACCGCTTCACGAACTTGCTCAGGTGCGAAGTTGTCCAGCAAAATATGTTTCCATCCCATCTTCACCGCAACTTCGAGTTCATACAAACTCGCAACTTCAACTTTCCCCGCTTCAAGATTCAGTAGAGCATCCGGATCATGCTCGACCTTCTTCACGAGCGCCTCCATCCCGCCCATGATGCCGAGATGATTGTCTTTCACCAGAATCTTTTCATAAAGATTGTCACGATACGTATCGCCCCCGCCTGCGCGGACTGCCGCAACCTCAAGCCGTCTCAAACCCGGAGTCGTCTTGCGTGTGCACCATATCTTCGTGCCATAGGCGCGCGTCATGTCAACCAGCTCGGAAGTCTTCGTGGCTACACCCGAAAGGTGCGTCAAGAAATTCAGCGCGGTGCGCTCGGCCTTCAAGATCGCGTTCGCGCGACCATATACAGACACCACGCGGTTGAGTGGACGAACCCGTGCGCCGTCTTCGCACAATGGCGTGACCATCAGATCATTGTCCACTGCCAAGAACACGTCGCGCACAACGTCCAGTCCCGCGATAATTGCATCTTCCCGGGCCTCAATCCAGGCTTCGCCCTTCAAATCCGGGTTGACCAGCCAATCCGTCGTCACATCCACGCCGCCGGCCAGGTCCTCTTCCAGTGCCAGCCGGATAATTTCCATTTGTTCCGTAATCACGATAGTTTCTTCAAGTTTGCGTATTTGACTGCCAACAACTTTGATCCAAATCCGCTGAAGGCAACGCGCACCTTGAGCGTATCCATATCTCCTGACTTCGCCGTCACCGTGCCAATTCCGAACTCGGAATGCTCTACAACATCGCCAATGCGAAATTCGATTCCACCCGGGGTTGCCGGTTTCAAAGTGGGTGGCCGACGCTCTGGAAACGACTGGCGCACCGCCCGACGCTCGAACGGCGCTTCATCGTCTGCAACATATCTAATGTTCGACTTCGCCGGAACTCCGCCGCCCCGCAGCCGAGTGTGCTCAATATCGGACAAAAACCGCGACGGCGTCTGAAATTCCAACCGCCCGTTCATAGGTCGTGCTTCTGCATACGACAAATACAGCCGGTCTTTCGCACGCGTCATCGCCACATATAAGAGCCTTCGCTCCTCATCCAACGCCTCCACCGACTCAAGACTTCGCGCATGCGGCAACAAATTCTCCTCGACGCCCGCAACAAATACCACCGCGAACTCAAGCCCCTTCGCCGCATGAATCGTCATCAAAGCCAGACGATCGGCATTCTCGCCCAACTCATCAATATCAGAAACAAGCGCGAGTTCCGTAAGATACTCAGCTAAAGTGAGTTCAGGCCGTTGCTGCAGCCGCTCCCAAGCGCCAGTCGCAAATTGCCGAAGATTGTCTAACCGGTCGCGCCCGTCATCGTCGTCCTGCTGTTCATACATCCGCTCAATGCCGCTGTCCTTGAGCGCACGATCCACCGTCTCAGAAATAGTTGCCTGTGCAGAAAAAGTTCGTACGTGGCCCAACCGCTCGACAAACTCGCCTATCTTAACCCGCGGAGCGCCGGTTGCAACCGTCAACACCCAATCTTTGTCCAACAATTTCGCGCTGCGCTCAGGATACGACTTTGCGGCATCCAACAGGCGCTCAATCGTCGTGGCTCCTACACCATCTGCCAATTCCCGCAACGTCCTCTGCCACGCCTGTTCATCCAACGGATTCGCCACGACACGCAGATACGCTATGAAGTCCTTAATCTCCTTACGCTCATAGAACTTCACTCCACCAACCACCGTATATGGAATCCGCTGCTGAATCAGCACCTCTTCAAAATAGCGGCTGATAGCGTTCGTGCGAAACAAAATTGCAAAATCGCGCAGACCAAGGCCGCGCTTCTGCCGCAAGAACTCAATCTCACCAACAATCTCATTGGCCTCGTCCGCCGGGCGGCCGTATGACCGAAGCGTCACCTTCTCGCCGGTCGAACGCTCCGTCCACAGCTTCTTCTGATGGCGGTGAGTACTCGCCGCAATCACGTCATTCGCCGCATCAAGTATCGGCTGCGTCGAACGGTAGTTCCGTTCGAGCCGGAACAGTTTTGAGCCTTCAAGCTTCTTCGTGAAATCGAGAATATTTCGATAGTTCGCCCCGCGCCAACTGTAAATGGACTGATCATCGTCACCCACCGCAAACAGATTGTTCTGTGGGGCTGCAATCAAACAGGCCAACTCGAACTGCACCTGATTCGTATCTTGGAACTCGTCAATCAACAGGTGGTCGTAACGCCGCTGCAAACGGCCACGAAACTCCTCGTTCGCCCGCATGATTTCCAATGGCACCAAGAGCAAATCATCAAAGTCGTACGCATTCGCCGCGCGCAAGCGCGCGCAATAGTCTTCGTAAAGCTCCTCTGCAATGGCCGTGAGCGGCGAACGCGGATCCATCCGGCTCCCGTTCTTCTTTCGCGACAGCGCACCGCGCACTTGGCGCGGAGTAATTCCGTCCCGCACATAGCGCCGCTCGCGCAAGAGTTCACTCACGAGCGACTGACTGTCGTCTTCGTCATAGATTGTAAACTCGCGCGACAGTCCCGCGACATGCCCATGCTGACGGAGAATCTGCACACAAAACCCGTGAAATGTGCCCGCCCAAGGCAGCGCCTCGCCTTCACCAAGAAATGAGGCAAGACGCTCCTTCAGCTCGCGCGCAGCTTTATTCGTAAAAGTCATCACTGCGATCGCCGGAGCAGGAACATGCATTTCACGAATCAAGTGCATCGCCCGGCCCGTCAACGCGCGAGTCTTGCCCGACCCTGCGCCGGCCAACACCAGCGCCGGACCCAGGACCGCCGTAACTGCCGCGTATTGCTCTTCGTTCAAAGACTCCAAGAACTCACGATGCTGATCCCGCAAGACCGTTGTACTCATCAGCCTTGCACGCCCGCTTCCGCCTGCATCGCCGGTGCGCGCCGCAATTCATCAAGTTTCTGCTTCGCCTGCAAATGATCCTCATAAGTCGAAGTGAACGCATGTGTCCCGTCGCCCTGTGCCACAAAGAAAATATAGGGAGTTGTCGCCGGATTCAGTGCCGCTTCGATGGACCGCTTCCCCGGATTGTTAATCGCACCGGGTGGCAAACCGGGATACTTATACGTATTGTACGGACTGTCCACTTGCAAATCGCTCAAGAACAACCTCGACGGCCCCTTTCCTAATGCATAACCCACCGTCGGATCGGCCTGCAACAGCATCCCCTTCTTCAAACGATTGTGATACACTGACGAAATCACTCGCGCTTCAGTGTGAACCTGGCATTCCCATTCAACAATACTCGCCATCGCCATTACTTCATTCAACGACAAACCCAGCGCCGCCATCCGCTCATTCACATTTGCAGGAAGCTGGAGCCGGAGATTCGCCAACATGCGCTCGACGATCTGATCAGGCGTTTCGAGTCCCGTGAAAAAATACGTGTCAGGAAACAAGTAACCCTCAAAGGATGGCGCGTCAACGCCCAGGCGCAACAACAGCCGCCCATCGAACACCGCGTGCATGAACGCCGCCGAATCCACTCCAAGTTCCGATTTCAATATCTCCGCGATTTGCCGACTGGTCAGTCCTTCGCGAAATGTCACCGGAACTCCGACAGCCTTTGCTACACTGAGTTCCTTGATCAATTCAACCAATGAAAGTCCCAATGCCAAACGCACTGTCCCAGCCTGCAATTTCGTATCTGATCCCAGAAAGCGTGCCGTAATCGCAAACAAGCGTGGATGCTCAATCAACTGAGCGCTGTAGAGTATTCGTGAAATGTCATCCAGCGAAGCACCCTGCGGAATCTTCACTGTCACTTCACGGCGCGCCCCCTGAATCGCGGCACCTTCAAGAAATAGGCGTGAACCCAATTCCAACGCGGCCAACACGATGAGAATCACAAGCAATATCAAGAAACTGGTCGCCATGCGCCAGGCACGATTGCTCAAGATTCGTCTCCGATCCTTCGCGGCAGCGCGATGCGCATTGTTGTCCCTTTTCCGGGAGCGCTGTCCTTAATACTCAATTTTCCGCCATGATACTCTTCCACAATGCGCCGCGACAAAGACAGCCCAAGGCCCCAACCGCGTTTCTTCGTCGTAAATCCAGGGCGAAATATCTGCCGTCGGTTTCGCGGAGGCACTCCGATTCCGTTATCAGCAACATCTATGAATATCCATTCACCGCTTTCTGAACACGAGATGGATATTTCGCCACCGCCGGAACGCATAGCGTCAATGCTGTTCCGAATCAAGTTCTCCAGCACCCAACCAAACAGTTCAACATTGAGCCCCGTGACCGGATCCCCTTCATAGCGCGCGTCTATTTCAATGATATTGCCGCTGCTGGGTAGCCGTAAACGAAAATAGTCAACTGTCTCTTCAATAACATGCCTGACGCGAGTCGGCACTAACGCCGTCTTGCTCCCAATCTGAGAAAAGCGCGCAGTAATCCTCTGGAGCCGTTCAAGGTCACGTTCCATTTCCGTTACAGCGTGCGATGAACGGTCATCCGCTTTGAGCAATTCAATCCAGCCCATCAGCGACGTCAACGGCGTTCCCAACTGGTGGGCCGTTTCTTTGGCCAAGCCGACCCATACCATACGCTCTTCGCTGCGGCGAATATTCTGAAAACCAAAATACCCGACCAAAACAAAAAGTGCAGCGGCCGCGACTTCAATCCAAGGTAGCCAGCGCAGTTGCCGAATGACTATCGAATCTCCGTAGTGAAACCAGTCCGTCGAGCCCTCCGCCACAATAATCGGCAGTGGAGGATTACCCTGGGCGTCCATGTGCTGCACCAACTGCCTCAGCGTCCCTCGCGATTTCGCCGTCGTGTCCTCAGATTCTATTCCTACATTCTTCCACAGTTTCGGAATGCCGTCATTGTCCGTCACAATTACGGGAAACTCCACATCCTGAATCTGAGTCAGTGCAAACCCAATCAAATCCGGATTGTCACTGCGTATCAATGCTGAGTACGTTGCAATCTTCTGCGTCAAAGAGTGCCGCGTGCTTTCCTTCAGTTCGTTGACCAAATACTGCGAGTAACCCAACACGAAAACGACGATAACCAGCGCCGCAAGAAAAAGGACGCCCTTGAACGTCCCTGCGCTGCGAATGGATACGTCAGCGAACTTCATCAGCGTTAGGCCCCGGACTTCACGAGTTCGCCCCGCGTGTCATACTTGATCGGATACGTGCGTTCACGCTCGTTGGCATGCGTCATCATCTCTCCAATCAAACCAAACGAGAAAAACTGCACACCGATCACCATCAACAGAATGCCGAGAAAGAGCAGTGGACGGTTGCCCAAAGGTGTGCCGAGCATCCACGTAATGGACAAGTACAGGTTAATGAAGAAGCCCGCAAAGCCGCTGAGCAAACCCATCGTCCCAAAAAAATGCAGCGGCGCTCGATTGAAGCCCGACAGAAATACGACGGTTAGCAAATCCAGGAACCCGTTCAAATATCGGCGCATGCCGAATTTGGACTTGCCGAATTGCCGGGCGCGGTGAACCACAGGAATTTCAGTGCAGCGGTAACCCATCTTGTGCGCAAGAACGGGAAGAAATCTGTGCAATTCCCCATAAACAAACAGGTCTTTTACAACGTTTTGCCGGTAGGCTTTTAGCCCGCAATTAAAATCATGCAGCCTGATGCCTGAAACTTTGCTGGTGACGTAATTGAAAAACTTCGATGGCAACGTCTTCTCGAGCGGATCGTGTCTGATCTTCTTCCATCCAGAAACAAGATCGTACCCTTCTTCCAACTTGGAAAGTAGTGCCGCGATCTCAGCGGGATTGTCCTGCAAGTCAGCGTCCATCGTGATCACAAAATCACCCGCCGCCGCGCGAAAACCAACCGACAATGCCGCCGATTTGCCTTGATTTCGCCGCAATGAAATCACGCGGATATGGCTATCCGACGCTTCAAGTTCTTTCAGTAAAGCCAGCGACCCGTCCCGGCTGCCATCATCCACAAACAACAGCTCATAGCTCTTCCCCAACTTGCTGAAGGCTGCGGTGAGTTCACCGTGCAACTCTCTTAGTGACTCGACTTCATCGAACAGCGCGATGACCACGCTGATTTGTGGGTTGGACATTTGCGGTATTACTCGTTAGGTGCGGTCTCCGGCGCATTGTCGAGGATCCATGTCAGACGCGACCTGCCGGATTCGGAGTAAAGTGCTACTTTGCGAAAAGGAAATTCAGTATCTGCGGACACTCGCGAGTACGCTTTCCATAGCGGATCGTATCCGTTTCGTTCGATGACCTGCAGAATCTTGTTTCGATCTGCGGACCACCGACTCACCATGGCACTGTGCTCAGACATGACCACTGGTAGAACATCGTCGAGCCGCCACGCCGGTAGTAACTCGTGGACACTCTGCCTAAGCGTTGGCGTTTCGTCCGGAGCGAAGAACTCAGGCATGCCCACCGCCGGCCACAATACAGTTTGAGTGTCAGTAAAATACACACGTAGGAAAAGTTCACCCCGGCCGTACAGCTCCACCAGATACTGCCCGTCTCGAGCATGCCGTATGATTCCCGAGGCCGTGCCGCGCAGCCCTGGAGCGCGCAAACTAATCTTGGCCCTAACTTTCTCCGGACTCTTGCCAGTTTCCTTTAATCGCTCAGGTATCTCAGTAAGCGGACGGTATTCCCGGAAGCGTTCCACCGGACTGCGCGCCGCACAGCCTACCATCACATAGGCTGACAGAAGCACCAAGAAAAGAAACCTAATGCGCAAGTTTGCCCGGAAGTGTCGTTGATGCCGGATCAAGCCGCAGCGCGCGTTCCCAGCTTTGCCGCGCCTGCGACGCCTTGCCCATCGCTTCAAAAACATCGCCAAGATGCTCGTGCAACGGCGCGCTCTCCTCTTCCTTCAACGCCTTCTTGATCCACTTCACTGCTTCTTTGTAATCTTCAAGCTGATAATAGATCCAGCCTTTTGTATCGAGATATGAAGGATTGTCCGGTTCACGATCAAGCGCAGCATCCACCAAACTCATTGCACGCTCTAATTCGATCCCGCGCACAGCATAGCTGTACGCCAAATTGTTCAAGTACACCGCCGTACTGTCCGAAAGGCGAATTGCCCGTTCATAGTGTAAGACAGACAGGTCAAGGCTGTCAACGGCCTCATAGAGCAAACCAAGGCTGCCTGCCGCCGGATACAGCGTCGAATCCAAATCCAGTGCCCGCAGAAACCTTTCTATCGCCTGCGTCGAATCGCCTTGCCGGATGTAACACAACCCCTCAAGGTTTGCGCTCTTTGCATCTTCACCTGCTGCATTACGGGCGCGGGCCGCAAGGGCCAGCACTTCGCCAAATCGCTCCTTATCAAACTCGATCACAAGCTTCAGATACCAGTACCGGGCATCCGTCGAATCCAATGAAATCGCGCGATCCGAAAACTGAACCGCCGTCGCTGTGTCGCCGGATTGCAGATGAAGCGTCGCCAGCGTATAAGTCACTCCGGCATCCGTACTGTCCGCGTCGAAAAGCTCATTCATGTAAGGCAACGCCCGCTCGCTCGCGCCCATCACCAGATACACTGCAACAATTCGGCGCGTCAAATCCAGGTCCGGTTCGCTTCTTGCCTGTTCAATTCTGTATAGCGAGTCAACCGCATCAAACTGTCCGTCCGCAAGATTCAGAGCCAACAATTCCATACGGTAATCGGAATTCGCGGGATGAGCATGCGCAAGCCGTTCCAATAACTTTCGTGCGTCCTTCGCATTACCCCCGGCCGAAAATAATCGGCTCTGCAGCCGCAATGCCGCTTCGTGGTTCGGATCCAATTTTAGCGCCGCCGCAAGCGCCTGTTCAGCACGCAGCATCGCTTCCGAAGAATTGTTATCTTGCGCTAAGACAAGATACTGCTCGGCCAATGCAACATACAGATAGGGCGACTCCGTGTCATAGCGAATCGCCTCTTCAAAGTGAAATATCGCCTGATACGGGTTGCCTTGCTCTGCTGCCGCGTTGCCTTTGATGAACTGCTCCAATGCACGCGGATCAGCGCTGCGCTCTGGCTCTTGAGCCAACAAACTTGCCGTGCCAAGAGCGAACAACACCAACAAGTGAAATAGAAACCGCATCATCCCCCAAATATCCGCAAAATGTCGTGGTAAGAAACGACCACAATTAAAAGCAGCAGCGCGGCCATCCCAGCCTGTTGTATCGCTAGCTTTACACGAGTCGAAATCGGCCTGCGAATGATTGCCTCGATTATAACAATGACAATATGTCCGCCGTCAAGCACTGGAAACGGAAGTATGTTTAGAAAGCCGATCGAGACGCTGACAAAGGCAATGAAAAAGAGGAATTCGCCGGCGCCGCGGCGGGCACTCTCGCCGGACAACTGAGCCACACCGACCGGACCGGACAGTTGCGATAAACTCCCGTTCCCTGTGACCAAGTTGCCAATAAAACCCGCCAGATTCGTCGTCGTATTCCAACAGAACGCCACGGCATTCCCCGCCGCTTCGCCCACTCCGGCGCTGCGAAATTCTACTTTGGGTGAAATACCAATCACACGCCGCGTGCTGTCACCTGCCGCGATCTCCTCGGTAGGTACGGCAATCGTCACGGATTGCCCTTGTCGCTCTAACAACAGTTGAACGGTGTCTCCCGCCGACGTGATGTGCTTAACCACATCATCCCAAACTTCAACGCTCCTACCATCCACCGCGCGAATCACATCATCAGACATTACGCCGGCCGTCGCAGCAGGTTTCCCGGCCAACGCTTCGCCGATCACCGCGCGATTCACCTCCGGCATTCCCACAACGAGCGTCAACCCGAACAAAATGAGAATCGCCGTAATGTAATTCATAATCACACCGGCTGACAGCACGAAAATCTTCTGCGCCGGATTCTTGGACATGAATTCGTCCGGAGCACCGGTGATCGCTTCGCCTTCCATGGACTCATCTACCATTCCGGCGATCTGCACATAGCCGCCTAACGGGATCCACGACAACGAAAATTCCGTCTCGCCGATTTGTTTCGTGAAAATCCGCGGCGGAAAGCCAATCGAGAACTTCTTTACCCGCATACCCGTCAGTCGCGCCGCGATGAAGTGCCCGAATTCATGAATCGTGATGATGACACCCGCCACCAACACAAATGAGAGTATTGTAATCAGCATATGGACCCCGCCAAAGCAGTCGCGCGCCGCCCAACCTCACTCGTAGCGAAGCCGCGGGCCCATGCGTCCGCTTCCAATATCACATCCAACTCTTTCGCGGAACTGGCGGCGTGAGCTGATAGGGCTGCCTCGACGACTTCCGCAATTTCCGTAAACTTAATGCGGCAGGCAAGGAAGCCGTCCACCGCAATTTCATCTGCCGCCGACAAAACAGCCGGAAACGTCCCGCCTGCGCCAATCGCGTCATACGCCAGTTTCAAACAAGGATAGTCTGCGATGTTCACCTCTTCAAGATGCAGTGTTCCCCACCCAGCCGGCTCGCCTCGCACCAACTTGCTCGAGTACCGCCGAGGATACGTCAGAGCGTACAATATCGGAATACGCATGTCCGGTGCCGATAGTTGCCCCTTGTAACTCCCGTCCACAAATTCGATCATCGAGTGTATTACCGATTGCTTTTGACGTACCACCCGCACGCGTTCAACCGGAACCTCGTACAGTCGGCACGCTTCAATCACTTCAAGGCCTTTGTTGAACAGCGTGGCAGAGTCAATCGTAATCTTCGGCCCCATGTTCCACGTCGGATGCGCCAAGGCCTGCTCCGGAGTGATCCCTTGCAGTTCCGATGTGCTTCTGCCAAAAAAGGGACCGCCAGATGTTGTTAACCACAGACGCTCAACATCTTCCATATCTTCCCCTCGCAAACACTGCGTCAACGCGCTGTGTTCTGAGTCAATCGGAAGCACTTTGGCGCTGAATCTCCGCGCGGTGTCCATCACCAATTCACCCGCCGCAACAAGAGTCTCCTTGTTCGCCAACGCAACATTGATTCCGCGCCGCAACGCGCTTAACGTCGGGCGAATGCCAATGCCACCCATGACTGCATTGACCAGAATGCCGTACTCTTCCTGTTCAGCCTGTTCGACGAATGCGTCTGCCCCCGTATAAACGCGCCGCACCCCAGCATCGCGAGCGCGTTCCTGAAATCTCCTCACATCCCGGCAATTCAATAGCGCGATACTTTCAGGTTTCAACGCGCGCGCCTGAGCAAGCAGTTCTTCTTCCTTACTCCCTGCGCACAAACCAACGACACAAAAGTGCTCCCGCTGCTCAGCAAGGACTTCCAGTGTCGAGAGTCCGATCGAGCCCGTTGAGCCTTGCAACAGAACCCGTTTCAATGCGCTTCAATTTCCGTTAGTTCACAGACTCGTTCCAGGAACGATGGATAAAGCGCTGAAAACTCAACTTCCATCGCTTTTCGAAGCTTTGAAATATGATCGCCGTCACCAAGTTCATCCGACACCGAGGTCGCCTTGCTCGAAAGCCTCGCCCGTAACAGCGCCCGCTCAGCAGGATCTTTCACCTTAAGCAGCTCCGCAATCCGCAAGTGATCCGGTCCGGTCAGGATTGACCCGTGCTGCAAAATCGCATTGCCCAGGCGGCGCTGTGCGCTGCCTACAATCTTCTTGCCATGCACGCCAACTTCCCACCGCGACGTTCTCGCGAAACAAGAAGTTCGATTTGCCAAGGGCGACAGGGATTCCCCACGTTCGTCCAATTTGGCGTCAACACCTACCGCACAAAGTCCTGTGGTCAACGCGCGCCCCACATACTCCAGCACCAGCGCACCCGTTCGCAAATCATCCATGCCCGGCAGAACAATTGAGTACGTCAATTCTTCACTATGAAGCACCGCAGCACCACCCGTTGGCCTGCGCACCAGCGGAACGTGATGCGCGTCCAATTGTTCGAAATCAATCTTCTCATCTGATTGATGAAAACCCAACGACAGCGTCGGCACTTCCCATTGATAAAACGACAGCACGACATCCTGCATCTCCCCTGCTGCTGCCTGCTCCAATTCCCGCAAGTCCCGGTCCATCAAATACTGGCCCGGCAGAGCGCTATCCTGACGAATCAATAATCTCATTCAAATTCCATCTGTTCTTGTCGGCGGGCCGGGCCGGGCATCAAGCCACGCTTCGACACGCGCACAAATTCCAAAATCTCCTGTGCAAACGGATCGTCGCCGTGCACATCTGCAATCTCGGTCAACGCCTGACTCACATTCATAGCCGACTGAAACAGCGCAAAGTACAATTGCTTCAATGTGCGCACATTTTCCGTCGTAAATCCGCGTCGGCGCAGGCCCACGACATTCAATCCCGTATAGGCCAGCGGATGCCCCGTCGCCAGCACATACGGCGGAACATCCTTCGGCACGCGAAATCCGCCGCCAATCATACAATGCCGTCCGATATGTACAAACTGATGCACTGGTACCATGCCGCCCAAAATCGCCCAATCATCCACATGAACATGTCCCGCAAGCTGAACGCAATTCGCAAGTATGACATTGTCACCAACTCGGCAATCATGCGCAACGTGCGCGTACGACATAATCAAGCAGTTGGCGCCAACCATCGTCTTACCCGTAGCCGCTGTACCCCGGTTCACGGTCACAAACTCGCGCAACTGAGTGTCATCACCGATAAAAACATCAGTCGGCTCTCCGCTAAACTTCTTGTCCTGCGGCTCGCCGCCAATCGCCACCATCGGTGATATCTTTACGTTCTTCCCAATATGCGTGCCCGAGTACAGCCGCGTACCGCTACCGATGATCGTGCCCGATCCTATTTCGACACCATCGTCAATTACCGCGAACGCCTCAACCACAACGTTATCGGCGACCTGAGCCTTGGGGGATACGATTGCTTGTGGATGTATCTTAGGCATGTGCTTATCCTTGTCTGTCTATTATCGCCGCGGTCATCTCTGCCTCGGCAACCAATGTCTGATCAACATACGCGGTCCCCTTCATCTTACAGATGCCGCGCCTGAACAACAACATTTCAACATGAAAACGAATCTGATCGCCCGGGATCACCGGCTTGCGGAATTTCACGTTTTCAAGACCCGTGAAATACACCACTTTTGAATCAGGATTCTCTACTGAATTGAGCAGTAGTACTCCTCCCGTCTGCCCCATCGCCTCAACGATCAACACTCCCGGCATCACCGGATGTCCCGGAAAGTGACCCTCAAAAAACGGTTCGTTGCGGGTCACATTCTTAATACCGATCACCCGCTCACTGGGAACAAGCTCCAAAATCCGGTCAACCAGCAGCATCGGATATTTGTGCGGCAATAGCCGTTCAATCGCCACGGAGTCAAATACGTAACCTTGTCCGCTCTTTCCGCCGAACTTTCGCGCGACCTTCTGCGCTTCCAACAGCCGCCGCAGCATTTTCGCCACTTCAACATGCGATGCATGGCCCGCACGCGCCGCCAACACGTGCCCCTTGATCGGCGCACCTACCAACGCCAAATCACCCACTAAGTCCAGCGTCTTGTGTCGCACAGGCTCATTGGGATATCGCAAGCTCGTGTCGCCAAGAATTGTGCCGCCGTGCTTGAGATCACCCTCAAAATGAAACGTGTGCTTAAGATCTGTATATTCGTCTTCAGGCAGATCCTGATCCACGAACACGACCGCGTTCTCAAGACTTCCCCCGCGAATCAGCCCGCGCTCCTTCAGATGCCGCATCTCGGACAGCAAACAAAACGTGCGCGACTTCGAAAACTCTTCCTCAAATTCAGTGATCGAGTACATCGAAGTATATTGTGTACCGAGCACCGTATTTGGATAATCAATCATGTACGTGACGCGAAACTCCGACGACGGCACAACCACGATATCTATCGCGTGTTTGTCGTCGTGGTATGTCAGCGTCTTCTCAAGCTCAAGGTATGTCCGTTCAGCGTCTTGCTCCACGATCTCCGCCTTGCGCAGCGCTTGAATGAAAGGATACGAGCTGCCGTCAACCGCCGGGGGTTCTTCATCCGTTAGTTCAATCAACAAATTGTCAATTCCGAGCCCCGCCACGGCCGCCATGACATGTTCAACCGTATGCACCCGCACACCGTCTTTGCCCAGCACCGTCCCGCGCGCAATATCCACCACAAATTCGGCCAGCGCCGGTATCAACGGCGAACCCGGCGCGTCGGTGCGCTGGAAAACTATCCCATGCCCCACTGCGGCGGGCTTGCATGTCATGCTCACCGGCTTGCCGGTGTGCAATCCAATACCCGAAACACTGATCGCGGCGCCTATCGTCCGCTGCTTATCGCTCAACGCGCTCCTCCTTAGCAGGCTCTTTCAAGCCAAGGTGCTCTTCGATCCGCTTCACGCGCCGGAGCAGTTCCGGCAAGCGCGGCACAGTCGCTTCAATTCGCTTCCACAGTCCGTGCGGACGCGCAGGACTTCCCGACAATATCTCACCCGCGCCAACGTCGCTTGCGATGCCACTTTGCGCGCCGAATGCCGCACCGTCGCCAATCTTGATGTGACCAATGAAGCCCGCCTGACCGCCCACGCGGCAGTAATCTCCAAATTGCGTTGAGCCGGAAATGCCAGCTTGCGCCGCGATCACGCAATGCTTGCCGATCTTTACGTTGTGCGCAATCTGCACGAGATTGTCTATCTTCGTCCCGCACCCAATCCGCGTTTCTCCCATCGTCGCGCGGTCTATCGTTGTATTCGCCCCAATCTCAACATCATCTTCAATAACAACATTCCCCACTTGCGGAATCTTTCGAAACTTCCCCTTTTCAGGCGCAAATCCGAAACCATCTGATCCAACCACAGTGCCGCAGTGTATGATCACCCGCTCACCAATCACACAGCCATGACGGATGCTTACATTCGGGTGCAAGTGGCTTTTTCTGCCAACCTTGGCCCCGCGGCCGACATATACCTGTGCTTCAAGCATCGCGCCGTCCGCGATTTCCGCGTTGGCCTCGACGACACAGTGCGGTCCAATCGCGACATCCTTGCCAACTACCGCGCTTGCATCAATGCTTGCGCTCGGATGTATCCCAGCACTCGGCTCCATTGCCGGATTGAAATACTCCAGCGTTGTCACGAACGCGGAATACGGATCGTCCGTCTGAATGTAGTCCCCACCCTCGCGCACAACGCCCCGTGCCACCAACACCACTCCCGCTGAAGTCTGTGACAACTGCTGCGCGTATTTCGCGTTGGCAAGAAAAGACACGCAATCACTTGACGCGCTCTCGAGCGGCGCAAGCGCGGTCAAGCGCCGCGCCCCGTCGCCGGTAAGAGTGCCATTCACCAACCGGGCAAGTTGTTCCGACGTGATTTCCGGCACAACTATTCCTTCTTCAATTCGGCCAGCACAAGTTCAGTAATGTCGTGCTGCGGCAATGCAAATACAATATTGCCCCCGGCGGCATCGAACACCATATCATATCCCTCAGCCTGGCTCACCTTCTCGATGACTTGGTTAATCTTCTCGAGGATCGGACGCGAGAGTTCCAAATTCTTCGTATAGAGTTTGCCGCCCTCGCCCCACGTGTCCTGACGGTATTGCTCAAGCTCGCGGCGCTTCTCAATGATCTTCTGCTCGCGTTCGTTGCGGGCCTCTGCCGAAAGCATCAGGCTTTGTTGCTCAATTTCTTCAACCATCATCTTCAGCGTCTGCTCTTTGCCCTGCGCTTCAGTGATGAACTTCTGCTCTTCGTCTTGGAGCTTGCGCTGCGCCTCCTGATAGGCCGGGTACTGGCTCAAGATGGACTCGGAATCAATATAGCCGATCTTCATCTCCTTCGCCAAGACTGGCAGCGCGCACAACACACACGCAAGGAGAACGGTCATGTACTTCGTCATTTGAAATCCTTCGTTGGAATATATCAAAACGTTCTGCCAAATTGGAAATGCGGCAGCCATTTGGCTGAGCGGATGCCGCGCGAATCATAGTAGTCAAAACCGTAACCGTAGTCCAGGCCAATCATGCCAATGAACGGCATGAACAACCGCGCCCCCAGACCCACCGACCTCCGGAGATCACCCGGATTCGTATCTTCAAAGCGCGACCAAACATTACCACCCTCTGCAAAGCCCAAAACGTAAATCGTCGGGTTGCGAACGATCGGATACCGCAACTCGATGGACTGTTTGAACATTGTCTTGCCACCCACCGGGTACCCTCCGCGCTGCGGCCCTACCTCACGCTCGTCATAGCCGCGCAAACTCGTTCCCAACGAAAGGCCTGAGCCGCCCATGAAAAAGTAGTCAAAATAGGGAATGTCCCGTGCATCACTACTCAATTGCTCCACAGCGCCAACTTTCGTCTCGGACATCAACACCAAATCACCCAGCAGCGGCGAATACCACTGCGTCCCCAACTCCGATTTGAAAAACTGATCGTCACCGAATAGTGGCCCACCGGTCATTTCAAGCCGCAGAGTGTTCACGGAACCACTCGAAGGAAACTCCGCTTCATTGCGGCTGTCACGTGTAATGAGCTGGGTAATGCCGGACGACACACGCGCCTCATCCTCTACAAGATTGCGCGGATTGCTCGCTCTGAAGTCGTCCGTAAAATTCGCGTACTTCGTGCGGTCAAGCCGATAAATGTAGTCAATCCGGAAATAGTCGTCCGGCCACCGCAATCTACGGCCGACCCGCATCGTGCCGCCAACGATGTCTTCATCAAAACCATAGTAGCTTCCGCCGCGGTGCGTGTCAAAGAAACTGAAACCCAACAGCGTTCGTGTGTTGCGGAACCACGGCTCCGTGAAACTCACGGAAAACGAACGATAGACCTTACCAAAATTCCAATCCAGTCCGAATTGTTGACCATTACCCAGTAGGTTATTCATCTGAAAGCCGACTGAGCCGATAAATCCGTCGCGCTGACTATAACCTGCCGACACATTCGCCTGGTCCGTGGACTTCTCTTCCACGTCAATGTACAAATCAACCAAATTCTCGGAAATCGGAACGACGTCCGGCACTACGTTGGCGAAGTAATTCAAAATCGTCACTTCGCGAATCGAACGGCGCAACTTGGATACGTCAAACGTCTCACCCGGATACAGCACCAGTTCGCGACGAATGACCTTCTCTTTCGTCTTTGTGTTGCCAGTCACATAGATCTGATTGACCTTATACTCGCTGCCTTCCGCGACTTGAAACTCGACATCTACAATCTGACTGTCGCGAACCGTCTCCGCAGGCGTCACACCCGCATAAATATAGCCCCGGTCGTAATACATCGAGCCAACATCTGACAAACTTCGGTCAAACTCACCGCGGTTGTAGCGTTCGCCTGTCCGCACACGTAGCTTCTTCGCAAGCTCCGCCTCTTCAAACAGCTTCTGTCCGCTCCAAGTGAAATTACCGTACTTATAGGTTGGCCCTTCACTCAAATTGAATGTTAGCACCAGCCCGCGCCGGTCCGGCATGTAGGCGACGCTATCGCTCAATATCTCCACGTCGCGATAGCCTTGCGATTGATAGTAAGTGACCAGTGCCTGCTTGTCTTCTTCAATCTTCTCGCGCTTATATTCTCCAGAGCGGAAGAACGTCTTTCGCGTCGTCTTGATCTTCTTGCGCAGCTTCTTGTCCGAAAAGGCCTCGTTCCCCGCAAACTGAATGCGCCGCACTTTCACGCGGTCGCCTTCTTTAATATCCACATCAACCCGCAGTCGGCCATTGGCTTCCAACGTGTCCTGCTCAATCGAGATGTCCGCCAGCAGGTAGCCCATCTCTTCATACTTATCTTTCAACGCCTGCTTGAGCCGCGTAACGTCCGCCGGACGAACAACCTGACCGCTCGACAAAGTCTGAATCTTACTTAGATCCTCGCCTTTGAGTTTCTTGTTGCCGCGCACATCCACTCGATCCAGCCGGCGGTACTCCTGAACCCGGACAACGAGATATACCCCTTCCCCCGTGCTGCGCTCTTCAACAATTCGAACGTCGCTGAACAAGTTCAACTTCCATAACTGCCGGATTGCGCTTTGAATGTCATCTCCGCTGATCTCCTTCCCGACCGAAAGCCCCGAATGCGCCCGAATCAAACCGGCATCAGTAGCCTCATTGCCTTCAATGGAAATGCCCAGCACACGCAGACGATCCTGCGCATGGGCCGCCGAACAAGTCAAGATCAAAAGTACCGCTGCAAGAATCGCTGTGACGCGAAAAGTCATTTAAGGCTCCAAGTCAAACGAATACGTTACCGCGACGCTTTCATCACGCCGACGGCTCGCTTCATCATATTCTACCGCAAAATCAAGCACGAAATCCGGACTCACCGGAACCACTCGATACTGCAAATTCCAATAATGTACTAATCCGAGTCGGCCGCCTTCAATTTCGCCCGCCGCTTCGGCAAGTTCTCCTGTGTAAGTCACGAACACGTCGCGAGTCACATACTTCCCAACAGTCACGTTCGATCCCGTCAGGAATTTCACAACACCTTCTGATTGCAATGTGTCCCGTAAAACCGCTTCGCGCTGCTGCCGAAATACACTCGGGCTTGCGCCGCCGCCAGGCGTCAACGAAATCTGATCCAGCTTCGTCGCCCGTTCAAGTTTACGTGATATCGGGTCAAGCCAAATCCGCTTCGCCGCCGTAAACGCCGTGCGCGTCAATAGCTGCTCGGCCTTCCCCTGTTTCATGTTGGTCAGATCATACCCAAGCAGTCCGAGCACCTGCTCCTGATCCGGGTAGCCGTCAGCTTCCAATACATAGGTGACATCTTCAAACCGTCCGAAAGGCACGCGCGTGTTCGTCTCAGGATCAATCTCGTAAATCGTTAACCGCACTGGCACCGTCCGCCCCACTGAATCCACACCGTACGTCGCGCCCGTGCCGCTGATAATCGGGAAAATATCCGTCCCGTCAAATTCCGCAGCCAACCGGTCAACCCAAAATGTCTGGTCAAGATAGTCCGCTGTCCCGGTTGAACCGGCGATTCTCCCATACAACCGTAACGTAGAATCTACAATCGCGCCTTCCATCACCAGCGGCGTTTCCGTCGGCGTCACGATGGCGTCAAGCGAAATGTGGTCAAAGTACTCCGCAACAGTCGCCAAAATCGGATTCTTACCGAACTTCGTAAACAAATCCGAATCACGAAAACCCGTAATCTCTACATCGTAGTGAGTCCCACTTCCAATGGAAATATCGAGGTCCCACCACGCTTCGTACAACCGGTCCACTAACCACTTTGTCACAGGCCGCATCTGACCGCCACCGTAGGACAAGAACGGAAATGTGAACCGCCCTTCGCTAACATCTGCCTCGCCCGCGATTCGCAATCTCGTTGAATCAAATCCCGAAATCGTAATGGCATCGAATTCCCCCGTGCCAAACGTCATCCGACCCAACCACTCCGGCTTCATAAATCCCGGCAACCGCACGTCAACCCCGTGCTCCGAAGTAGAGAGGTAAAAAACACCAAGGTCAATTCGCGGCTTCGGAATGATCAGCGGATTCAAGTCCGCAACACGCGGATCATCCTGCCCCAACATGTCAAGCTGAAGATAATCCTCACCAGCATCAACATGAATCGTTCCCGTATCAACCGTTCCGGTTTCATTGACGTGAATCAATGCCTGCATTTCCAGCTCACCCGGTCGAGCGGGAGGATACGTGAACATGCCGTTGGCAAGCCGCAATTCACCGCCGACGTAGCGCGGTGCGTCCCAAGTGCCCCCCAAGTCCAAACGCAAATGGCCGTCACTCCCCCGTGACGTAAACTGCGCGTCAACCTGCTGCAACATGTCCAGAAAATCGCCGTCACCTTCAAGATACGCGCGAAACGGCCCACCTTTCCTCGGGTCTGCGCTAAGCTCACCCGCAAAATGGTACTTTCCGGCCTTGCCAAACGAAAGTTGCGGCACAGTCAACAACCGCGTTCCATCCAACTCAGTCGTAACTGCCGCGCTGATGTCAAATTCGTCAACCGTCAATTCGCCCAACATTTCTCCGCGCGTGACGCGAATCGCCGCCACAGCATCCGGTGCCGTCAACTTTCCGAAGATTAGTATCTCGCCGTCAAGATCACCAGACAGCAATCCCGTCCGCCCCGAAAGTGCCTGAATGAAATCCCGGCAATCCGACGTCGGAAACTCCACCCGCACGTCAAGAGTGTTCTGGCCAATATCTATCGTTCCCGTCGCTTCGACGATACTGCGGACACCGCGTCCGAACGAGAAAAACATGGACGTAATGTTGTCGTTTTGACCATCTGCCGTCAACAGACTCCAATAACCTGGAACGCCTTGTGCCGTGCCGTCAACAAGACTCAAATCCGCGTACCACCGAATGCTGTCTAGTGGCCCGCTTGCCGACAGCTCGCCCGACAACACTCCGCCTAATTTCCATGATTCAGCAGCCGTCGCGACCACCGGCATTCGGTTAAGCGGAAGCTGATCAATCGAAACACTAAGATCAACGCGCGGCGTGTCAATTTCAATCGTGCCGCTCAACGTCCCTGCTTCATCAATGTAGAAGTCAGTCACAGTAAGCAGGCTCTCGGTTATCGCCACGTCGCCTTGTCCGAAAAACTCCTGGTCATCGCCCGACATACCGCGCCAACTGCCGCTCAGCAACACCTCATCCCCGCTCGAGCGCGTGTATGCTCCGTCGAACTCCAACTCCTTGACCACTTTCGCTATCGCATTGTTCGCGGCCGGAAGATTGACCATCGTCACCGAGGCCTCGCCTTCGCTGCCGTCACCGCGAAAATCAAAATCCAGCCGTTCAATACTCGCCAGCGCCTTACCCGTGCCCGGGTACAGAATCGGCGCAATGATATGCGCATTCGATGACTGAACGGAAATCTCGTCCCCCGTTTTCCGAACCTCAATCCGTCCCGCTCCGCCCGAAAGACTCAGCATAGTCAACTGCAAAGCACTGTCAACCTGTGCCACGGCACCACTCCCCAAGACCATCCCGCTGCTATCCCGCGCCAGCCAGCGAAACTCAGGCGTTGTCAACGACCCGTAGGCCGAAAGTTCAAGCATCCTCAACCCGCATTGCAGGCCCAGCAACTCCGGCAGCGGCCGCAATGCCAACGCACCCTCCGCATCAAACTCCCCACCGACAACCCACCGACCGCTTGCGCTGAGCTGTCCGTAGTCGGAGGCAATACTCGCCGAACGAACCTCAATCTCAGACTTTGTCGCAGTACCTTGGACTTCAATATTTCGCAAACTCACCGCCGGTACAGACAGCAAGTTACTGCGAATAACGAATGTGCCACGCGGATTCGCCAATATCCCGGCGCAAGTCGCATCCAGGGTCAACATGCCGTTCAATGCGCCGCTCTTCTCTCCTCCGAGCGCTGCCGCCTTGTGCGCATCTACCTCCGCCGTCACTTCCGCCGCGATGCGCAACGAATCACGCAGTGCAACCTTTCCACTCGTCGCCGCAGAAATCCCCGGACCTTGCACCTCAAGCTTGTTCCAGCTAAGCGTGTCGCCTCGCAACTCAAGCCGCGCCGATGGCAAATAGAAAAACTGCGACCGCAGCCCCACCTCAACCTCATCCACTTCAGCCCAACCCTGAAGTGAAGACTCTTGCCCACTCTGAGTTATCCGAAACTCCGCCGTCGCCCCGTTGGTGGATATCGAATCCACTCCGCCTACTGCAAACGGCAGCGCGCCTTCACTAAGCTCAGCATGAGCGATCACTTCCGCGAACTTCTCGCGCGGACGAATCTCGCCTTCAAGTTTGGCCTCAACTTTCAGCGGCATATCACTGCGCGCCCGGGCCGAAAACTCAAATCGGCCACCGTCGGCTTTCAGATTTCCGTGAACTCCGCGTGCCGTCGCGAGAACAGAATCCCCACGCAATACCACAACCTGTCCGTCCACGAACGAAAAGCCAATCAAGCTGTCTGCGCGCCCCAACACCTCGAATACGGCATTGGGAATGATAGTGCTATCCGAACGGCTTCGTGCCGAATCGCCCAACACAAGACTTAGTCGCGGACTGATGACCTCGATTCTTCGGATCATCCGCTCGTACTCGCCCGGCTGCGAAAGAGCAATCAATGGATCAATGTGCGCTTCAATCCGAGCAATCTCAAGCTGCGTGCCGTATTCTCCGAGCGGCAGCAAGATGTCCCGCAAGACAACGCGCTGCCAACTCAATTCAACTTCAGCACAAATCGCTTCCGGACCCAACTTGGAAACCAGAAAATCCGTTAGCCCAGCCGCCGCTCTCTGGTTCAAAACAGCGCTCGGAAAATACAGCACGAGAATCACCAAGGACGCGAGTGCCGCGCCGCTCAACCACAGCAGCCGCCGCCAGCCCCGTGCCCGATTTCCGCCCTGCTCTCCTCCCATTCCGCTTACCAATCAAAAAGGGATAGCGCGTCCACCTGCCGATATCCAACTTGTCTGCTGATCACAGGCGTAAGCTGCTCTGTTTGCCCACTCATCAGCGACTTTGCTTTCAATTCAAACGGCAATTGGTCAGTACAGAACTCAACGGCTGTCAAGACACCCGCCTTTCCCCGCGACTCCAACACCAAAGACGACGACGCGGAGAGCAGAAACTGCGGTGACGCAGGCCCCGACATCACCACCACTTGCCCACGCGAATCCAGCATCTCAACCGAATAAACCAATTGCCAAAACAGCCGCGCCGCCCCGCGCGTCGCTGCATCACCCATTCCGCAAATCAATCCGCCTATCGTCTTCCGTTCAAGGGGCTGCTCTGTCAGCAGTACTTTTGCGACAGGCGTTCCTGGACCGCACAATATCCGTCCGCTCGACATCCGCTCCACAGACTTCAGCCGGTTCAACATCACGGCGAAAACCCGCTCACTGCGCAGTGCAAAGTTGGGCGGAAATGAACTGCCTTGTCCCAAGGGCAAGACCCGCCAATTGTTCTCTGCGCAAGTTTGGAGTATATACTGCACGGCCTCAAGCGATTGCGGCGCCGCAACGGGATAAGGCCGCTCTTGCAGCATTCCAAATTGCGCATCGCCAAAAAACTCAACTATACTCACGCCGTCACTCCTTCAGGCCGCGCTCCATATCGCCTATCCCGCCGCGCAAATTCTGCCAACGCTTCCAGAAACTCCGCCCGCCGGAATTCCGGCCATAGCACCGGTGTCACCACCAATTCCGAATACGCCGCTTGCCACAACAGGAAATTCGACAGACGCATTTCTCCCGACGTGCGTATCACCACATCGGGATCAGGAATCCCCGTCGTGTAAAGTGCGCCGCTCACGGCCCCCTCGTCAATCACCTTATTCTCAGACCGCAAACGGTTCACCGCATCAACGATTTCCTGCCGCGCCCCATAAGCAATCGCCAGAATCAGATGCAAACCTGTATTGGCCGAAAGCTTGTCCACAGCGGACATCAGCGCCCGCCGCGTAACGTCCGGCAACTGATCCGTGCGGCCGATTACACTCAGCCGCACGTTGTTTTCCATCAGACTCCGCACTTCTTTACCAATGGTCGTCACCAGCAGCATCATCAGTGCATCTACTTCAACCTTCGACCTGCCGAAATTCTCGGTAGAGAAAGTATAAAGCGTCAAGTGCTTCACACCCACTTCACCCGCCACGCGCACAATCTCTCGCGCCGACTTCACACCCTCACGGTGCCCCGCAATACGCGAAAGACCGTGCGCTGTTGCCCAACGCCCGTTGCCGTCCATGATGACCGCAACATGCGTCGGCACTTTCGGCAATGTCTTGAGTGCGTTTGCTTCCGGCAATTCCTATTGCCCCTTCTCCATCGCCGCCTTGCCTTCCGCATTCCGGCCCAATCTCAGCAGTGCAATTCCGTAATTCGTCCACGACGCCTTGTCATCCGGATAAGCTTCCGTAAGCTTCCTGAACTGATCAGCCGCCTTCTCAAGATTCCCGAACTTCTTACCCTCAAGGTAAATCAGTCCCATCATGAACAGCACGTCATGGTCACTCGGTGCCTTGGACAAAAATTCGTCGAACGCCGCCAATGCCGCTGTTGTATCCGTCAACTGCAAATTGAACTGACCAATGTAGTAGATGATATTCTCATCTTCTGGGTTGCTGGTCCGTGCGTTTGCCAACGCTTCCAAAGCCACGCGCTTCAGGGAATCCTGCTCCGTTGCTGCGCGCTTCTCATCACTCGCCATCGTCGCCAGAGTGAATGCCTTGTACTGCACTGCTTCCACGTTCCCCGGCTCCTCGGCCAGCATTTCGTCCGCAATGCGCAGCGTCTCGGAGTGGTTCTCTGTCGCATAAGCATTCTGAATCAACTGCAGCCGCCCATAGCGAAGATTGCTCTTGTACTCCTCGGGCTTTTCTGTCCGCAGCGTCGAGTTTTGCAGCACGTCAAGCGCATGCGTCCATGCATTGACATAGGCCTCATCCTTGCCCTTGAAGCCTAACAGCTCGGAATACACAAAATGGCTGCTCCAGTCATTGGGCTGCAACGCCATCGCCACTTCCGCCGACTCCAGCCCCTTCGAAAGCACCGCTTCTGCATTTTCCATGCTATCCCGCGCCTGCATGCCCTTATAAGTCGTGTCCTGCGCGACGGCCTCGCTGTAAAATTCCCACCAATACTCCTGCACCTGCTTGTCGAAGTCCTTGGCAAGCTTTTTCACTTTCTTCTCATCACCCTTTGCGCGTACGGCGTCAAAATCCCCCATCATGCGCTCCAGAACGAAACGCTGAGGATTCGCCGCATCACCCGCAATCTTCTTGCGCAATCCCGTATGCGCGGCATCCATGGCAATCTGACCTAACAACTGCCCACGCTCAGCCAACGCGTCAATATTGTCCGGCTCTTTGGCCACAGCCAAATCGTAATACTCAATAGACTTGGCGATTTCGCCCTGCTTCTTGTAGATGCGGGCCGATGTCAACTCCACCGATGCCAGCGCGCAATTCGCCGCCAGCACGACCATGAGCAATCCCAGAAATGTGCGGTTCATAGTGTATGTCACCTGCAGGACTTACTTGTTCGTTTCCACTGTTGTGAACGAATACGGAGCGCTGTGCACTCCTCGCTCGGAAATAATAGACGTGATGTTCATCGAAGGCGTCACGTCAAACGCCGGATTCCAAACTCCGAACCCGCGAAGCTCCGCCAATCCCGGCGTAGCCCGCAATATCTCATCTGGCTTGCGCTCTTCAATCACAATATCAGCCCCGCTCGCCAAGTTCGTGTCGAAGGTCGTCGAAGGCGCTACCACATGAAACGGAATGCCAAATGACTTCGCCAACAACGCAACACCCGAGGTACCGATCTTGTTGCTCGTGTCGCCGTTTCGTGCTATCCGGTCAGCACCCACAAACACTCGTTGTACCTTCCCCGCCGCCATCAACGCCGCGACCATGTTGTCGCAAATCAGCGTCACCGGAATACGCTCCTTCACACACTCCCAGACCGTCAACCGCGCCCCTTGTCCCACGGGCCGCGTCTCGCAAGCGTAAACATGCCGAATCTTCTTTGCCTTGTAACCCGCTCGAATCACTCCCAGCGCCGTGCCAATCCCCCCCGTCGCCAGCGCACCGGTGTTGCAGTAAGTCAAGACACTCTCACCCTCAGCAATTAACTCGACGCCAAAATCTGCCATCCGTTGACAAGCTTCCGCATCCTCACGGTGAATTGCTTTCGCTTCGCGCCAAAGCCGGTGACCGTCCACCGTGTTCATCCCGTGCAAACACGAACGCATGCGTTCAAGCGCCCAAAACAAATTGTAACCCGTGGGCCGCGTGATGCGCAGCCGCTCAATCGCCGCTTCAATTGCAGCGCGCGTCGTGCGCGATTTCATCGCCGCCAATGCAACGCCGTAGGCCGCCGCGATCCCAATCACCGGTGCGCCGCGTACTGCCAACGTCTCAATCGCTTTGGCAACTGCTTCAGGATTACGTGCCGTAATCCACTTCTCCTCGCCCGGCAATTTACGCTGGTCAAGTATCAGCAGCTCACCGTCTGACCACTTCAGCGGAACAACTTTGCTCATGGCACCCGCGTCATCGCATCCAATTGACGATGCCGCGCAATCAACTCTGCTCGTGAACGATCCTTCAAGCCGTCAGGACCAAAACCCTCAACGTAAAACGAGCCTACCACGCTCGCCCACTGCATGCCGCGCCGCATATTCGTATCGTTGATCGTCTTGCAAGCGGCCAAATATCCCAACAACGCGCCCGCATATGAATCGCCCGCTCCCGTCGGATCAACTACCTGTTCAACAGGAAATGTCTGCGTCATGTGCATGCCGCCCGGCCCAAGCATAAAGCTGCCGTGCTCGCCCTTCTTCACGATCACCCACTTCGGCCCCATCTTCAGAAGTTCTTTCGCAGCGCCCGTCAAACTCGAAGCCTCAGTTAACCACCGCGCTTCAAACTCGTCCACGAATAGCAAATCAACCTGCTTCAGAACCTTCAGAAAATCCTGCCGCGCAATATCAATCCACAGCTTAAACGTATCAATCGCCACAAGCTTCGGTCGCGTCACCTGCTTCAACACGTCAATCTGCAGCCGCGGCTCTATTGCAGCAAGAAACAAAATTTCCGGCTTACGATAGCTCACCGGAAGATTGGGCGAAAAATGCTCAAACACTCCCAATTCCGTGCGAATCGTCTCACGGGTGCGGAATCCCTCGTGGTAACGGCCTTCCCAAAGAAACGTCTGCCCCGGTTTCACCTCCACACCGTGAAAATCCACACCACGGCGCCGCAAAAATTCCGCCTGCTCAAACGGATAATCCTCACCCACAGCGCCAACCATGCCGACACTCGCAAACCTGCTCGCCGCGTTGGAAAAATGAAAAGCCGAGCCGCCCAGCACAACTTTACCTTCAACCGTCGGCGTGTGCAAGACGTCAATGGCCACGCTTCCCACAACAACCACATCGGGAGCAAGTGCTCCGCTCATTCTCCGAGTCTTACTGGAAACCTTCGTCACGCTACATCTCCGTAGGGGCTGATACTCCGCAGAGCGTCAAACCGCGCTGCAAAGCAATTTGGGTGGCGCGGCACAAACACAAACGCGCCGTCTGTAATTCCGCCGGCGTCGTCAACACACGGCAATGATGATAAAATCTGTGAAATTGCGCAGCCACTTCCCGCAGCCACACCGTCATTGCGTGCGGATCCCGCGCCGTCGCGCATTCCAGCATCACTTCACTCATCTCGCGCAATCGCCGCAAAAGCGTCAATTCTTCAGGATGCGTCAAGAGTTCAAGATGCGCAGGCACCGCAGGTGCCTGCAATTCGCCGCGCCGAAAGATAGACTCAATCCGTGCGTGAGCATACTGAACATAAAATACTGGATTGTCGTCCGAGTGCCGCTTCGCCAATTCAATATCGAAATCCAACGGTGTCGAAGTTCGGCGCAGCAAAAAGAAATACCTCGCAGCGTCCACGCCCACTTCTTCCACCAATTCATCCATCTCAATCAGCTTGCCCGCGCGCTTCGACATCTTGACCGGTTCGCCGTCCCGCAGCAAATTGATATGCTGCAAAAGCATGATTTCCAACTTCGATGCATCTTCCCCCAACGCCTTCATCGCCGCACCCATCTTCGTCAAATAGGCATGATGATCCGGCCCCAAGATGTCAATGATGTTGTCGTAACCCCGGCGAAACTTGTCGAGATGATAAGCAATATCCGGCAAAAAGTAAGTCGCCCGCCCCTGCGAAGTCACTACCACCCAGTCTTGTGGATCACCAAACTCAGACGTGCGCACGAACTTCGCTCCATCGCGTTCAAACACTGTGCCCCGCGTTTCAAGTTCCGCAAGAACCTTCCACTCTGCACCCCTGTCACGCAACTCACTCTCGTGAAACCACCGATCCATTTCCACTCGAAAATGCGCCAGTGAATTCTTGTGCATCGCCACATGCCGTTCGATTGCCAACGTTCCCAGCTCTTCCGCCGCCGCTTCCGCAGGCATCTTCAGATAGCGGTCGCCTTCCCGGTCAACCAACTCTTGCGCGAATTCAACAATGTAGTCCCCTAAGTATCCACCCTCAGGCACTTCCGTCAGTTGCCCCAACAGCGTCGCATAGCGCGCCAACACCGATTGCCCGAGGAGCAGAACTTGATTCCCCGCATCGTTGACATAGAACTCTGTGTGGCATTCCGCACCCAATCCGCGAAACAGCCGCGCCAGTGAATTTCCTACCGCTGCCGCGCGCGCGCTGACAACGTTCAAAGGTCCCGTCGGATTCGCCGAGACATGCTCAATCAACACACGTTTGCCGGAAAGCTGTGATGTAACTCCGAAGCTCGCCGGATCGCGTAACGCCAGCGCCGCAATAGACTGCAAGTACTCCGGCGCAAATCGAAAATTGATGAACCCCGGCCCCGCAACTCCTTCGCAGCTTACAATCGTCGGATCGAGTTGCAATCCACTGATCAACTCTTCAGCTATCGCGCGCGGCGCCTTACCTAGTGGCTTCGCGTGCGCCATCGCCGCATTCGTCGCAATATCACCGTGCGCAGCATCGCGCGGTTTTTCTAACGTGACAACCGGAGAGGCCACACCCATCCGCACCAACGCAGCACAAAGCTCCGCCGTCAAATGCTCGTGTGCGCGTCTCACGCCTTCTTGGCCTTCTTAACGGCCTTCTTCTTCACGCTCTTTTTCGAAGGCGTCCGCGCCACGGACGTACCCGCCGATTTCGCGCTCTTCTTCGCCGCTTTCTTGACCGCCTTCTTCGCAGTTTTCTTCACTGCTTTCTTCGCCGACTTTTTGGCGGCCTTCTTCGTGCCCTTTCCGGCGGCCTTCTTCAGCGGCTTGGGCAGCTTGGCGACCGGTTTCATTTCGTCATCTGTGACTTCAATCACGTCCGCATCGCTCCACAAGTCTTCCAATCTGTAGAACTCACGGTGCGCCGGGCGAAACACATGCACGACCACATCAATGAAATCGAGTAGCACCCAGTTGAGTGAATCCAGCCCTTCGCTGTGAACAGTCTTCTCGCCCAGATGCTCACGCGCACTGCGTTGCACGTGCTCCGCAATCGCTCGAACCTGCTGATTGACCTCACCGGTGCAAACAACAAAGTAGTCCGTCACCGAGTCCAGTTTCGTCAGGTCAAGAATCCTGACATCCGACGCCTTCTTCTCTAAGGCCGCCTGCGCAGCGTGCCGCGCCAGCTCAAAAGTACGACCGTTCTTCAGTATATCACTCCAAATTGCAAAGGTTCAAATGCTGTTAGTCCTTTCACATGCCCGTCTGTCAATTAGACAAGTCGGTCACACGAAAGTGTAATCCGGCCGCGCGAAAATCGCTGCAACCGTGTGATTATTCTCTGGATTTGCGGTAAAGCGGCGGCCGTCAAGAAGCAGCGCGACCGAGAACTGAGGATTCTCGGTCGCGACACGACAGCCAAACCGTCAGGCAGGCAATAGAGTCGAAGGGAAAAAACAAATCATCTGCCGCAGAGGTCACGGTCTCCCCGGAAACATCCACGGAGAATAGTCGTAGCCGCCGTAGCCCCAGCCACGGTTGGGCATCATGCCGCGCATGTACGACAACCGCAAAAACGAATTCTTCGTCGGCGTCCAATTCAGTTCAGCACCACCTACGAAATCGTTTCCGTTGTTCGCGGGGTTCCACTCCGCCGGACCGCTCGGCTGAAACTGATAGCCAAGGTGCGTTGTCAAAGTCAATGGCCGCGAAATCTGATAGTCCAACCGGTTCATGTACAAACCGCGCGAGACACCCGTGCCTCCCATATTCGCATAACCAAAACTCACCGAGTGCGACATCTGCATCCGCGCTGGATCGAGCAGTCCCTTGACTGCATTCAAACTCAATCCCTGCTCGTGGCCACGCAAATATTCCGCAGTTGCGCTGCTGGGCTGAGAGCGAAACTGCCCCCAACTCAAGGTGCTGATCGAGAGAACCGCTATAACCGCGACGATCACTTTCCGCATCGCCAAACCTCGGGTTGATTCAGATTCCAGAAAATACTCACAAACTTCTTGAAAATCAATAGGTCAGGTGGCCTGCCGTGCCAACCACGCCGTTTCTGCCCGCCGCAACTCTTCCGGCGTATTAATCCCCTGCAACTCGGCAAATGGCGCGCAATTCACAGCCTGTATCTTGCGACCCGAACGGCTGAGAATCCCCACGATATCCGTCAGGTAATACTCACCCTTTGCGTTATTCGGCGTGACTTTGTGCAAAGCCTCAAACAAATCCCGCCGATTCACAACGTAAACACCACTATTGATTTCACTTACAGCTCGCTGTTCCGGTGTGGCGTCTTTCTCTTCCACAATCCCCACGAAATCCCCATCCAAATCCCGGATAACCCGGCCATAGCCGAAAGGATTCGGTGCTGACGCGGACAAAACCGTCACCGCCGCCCCGGTCTGTGCATGA